>ERZ836358.154-NODE-154-length-93088-cov-35.693464_pt1 | contig 93088 bp, 141 predicted proteins | sample MGYA00519942_ERZ836358 | MGnify/ENA primary metagenome ERZ836358 (study PRJEB31850, sample SAMEA3708798) | human gut metagenome | biome: human gut; feature: human-associated habitat; material: faeces | place: China | collected 2014 ...
AAATATGTAAAATATATTCATTGAGTACAATAAATGGGACTTATTAGTTACATGATTTTTCATGTATGCCTATAGGTGAACGATCGTTTACTTTATGGTAATCGGACGCATGAAGTATAAGAAATACCAATACTCAATATATATATCAATAAATGCGTCATACTAATACTATTAAATGTGATACATATTTCACTATTATACACTATATTATATTATATATTGATATAATATATACTATTATATATATAATATATAGTATATACATACATATAATATATGCTATACTACATACAACATATCATATATATATATATATATATCATGCTTAATATTATATAATATTGTTTCACGTGAAACAGAATATCAATATTATATAATCTAATATGCTATATTACATATAATAATATATTATATCAATATAAATATTAATAATATATCGAATATCAATAAATGCGATGCAATTCCGTGAAATACAATAAATAAGGAATTTTTCGAGCTTTTAAAATCCGTTTCACGCTATGTATAAATTGCGCCTAATATAAATATATGTTAAAATATTTTAATCAATTTTAAAACAGGTTATGCGCCATATAAACGATATGCAAAATATTGTTATCATGAAATATAAAAAAATATTGCATATCTATACAATTTAATATATAAATATGCAATCAATAATAATAAAAAAAATATGATACTATAAAATAGTATCATATTTCAAATAAGGGATATTTACAATATTTTTTCATCGCTGCCTTCATCTGTTTTTTAGCTTTTTCAATATCCATTTTGGCATATATCTGTAAAGAGTACTGGACGGAGCAGGATAAAAAACGCCCCAACTCCGATAGCTTCTATAAAAAAGATTTTTGCTTCCTCATCCATTTTTTTACAATCCCTTCTAAGTCTTTAATAACTTTTTCTAATGCGGTTAAATAGCCGATATGGTATAAATTACCTATAGGGGAGATATATATATCCTCTATGACATCAAAATCATTTTGATAATGCATTAATAGATCTTTTAAATTCATTCTTTATCCCTCCATTCTATAACATTCTGACAACAAAATTTTATATCTATCTACAAAAAAATATGTGTCATCATTTGTATAATAAATTTTGCATTTATGATATTTTCGAGCTTTTTTTCCGCCGTACCAACAATTAGAAACGCAGTAAATAAAATCGTTTATACCGTACTCAATACCCTTTATTTCCAGTCCGTTAAGCCCGCTATAGTATGCGATGCTTTTTTTGTTTTTACAGTACTCTTTTTTGGTCATTTTTCAGTACCTCCTCAATAAATTTTTTTAATAAATTATCAAAAAATAATTTATCCTCATGACGACGATATGCCCCTATTGCTTCTTTTTCGTATTTTTCCACAATCTCCCAATTTGGGTGGATATTGCCAAATGGTTTATATCCTGTGACGATTGCAACGCCGCCGAAGTCGTATATATCGGCGTTCCAGCCATAAACGCCAGCGGTATAGGCTATAGGCGATTTATAGTTTAGTAAATATTGTAAGTCACAATAGCCAATCTCAATCACTTTGACATAATTTGCCATTATTGCCTTTTTTGTCGTTTTAAATTTCATCTTCTTTTTCCTCCTCGATTTTAATTTTTTTGACAGAAACTTCAAAAAATCTCAGTTCCTGCCTTTTTTTATCAAATTCAATCTGCAATTTTTTTCCAGAATTTAATAATTTGTCAATCTCTGGGAAACTCTGTCCGTTTAGTTGCATATAGATATCACCTCCATTTTTTCCCATTCTTTTTTAGTTATTTTTGGAAGGCTTAGCTCTTTTAAAACTTGGTTAATGTGTTTTATAGTCGTTGCGGAATGTCCGCTCCAAATTCTGTATAATTTCCCATTTTTCACCACGCCTACAAGCGTGCTATAGCTGTAAATCTTTACCTCTTCCGCGTCTGTATCGCAAAAAAGATTATTTTTGTTTATAACGCTCATATTTCATGCCTCCAATAGCAAATTGGGATTAGACAAAAAAGAACTTGCCGACTTTATCGGCTCTTGTAGCCCCCCTTGACTACATATATATATTAACATAAATTTAGTTAGATGTCAACGACTTTTCATTATTTTTTTTAGTCTTTTTTTTATCATATATATAAATGTAATTTATATTCTTGTCCAATAACAGATCTCTGATCCTATTTTAACAAACGTGAAATAAACTTTACATTTTACGAATATTTATACATTACTATTAATATTTATGCAACATTTTACAATATTTACAAGCGTTTTAATGCGATAAATAACGCATTTTTCGCTAAAATGCGTTTTAAGCATGCATATTTTTTTTAAGGTATAAAACTATTAATTACTATTTTCAACGGCTCAGATCGGCTTGTACTTGTTTGTAATTTTCTAATAATTTAATTAAAATGTCAGAAAAAATAAAATAAAAAAAATTTTAAAAAAAAGCATTGACAAATGCGAAAATTTATAGTATAATAAATATATCAAATAAAGGGGAGGTGATAACATGATATATATAGCATATTTATATATTGCATTTATAGTAAGCTATGGCTTGTATAAAGCAATTTTGGCTATTTTAAATATTTTCAAAAAATAGCAAATTTATTCAGCCTGTAAAGGGCTGGATATTTTTTTTATTGGATAATACATTAATTTTGTTTATAGTTATATATATAAATTTAATGATATTTTTCAAAAAAAACACTTGACAGCAAGTTAATTATATGGTATCATATATATATAGTTAAATAATACGGACAGACTGGATAGTGTCTCCAGATCTTGTCAATGGTATGGCGATTACTGGAAGAGGTCAAGTGCGGCGCAAGTACCGCACCTGCGGAAATTTAGGAGGTCATACCTTTTATTATACTTTTTTATAAAATGAGTTATATTTATACGTTGTATTTATGTAACTCATGTTATAAAGTGCGTTTATAATTATAATGCCCGCTTTGGTTATATATACTATAAATGTAGTTTATTGGTAAATTTTGTAAAATGGTAAATTTTGGAAATTCCAAAAATTGGAAATGGTAAAATCTGGAAATTGGAATTTTCTGAAAAAAGAGAGATAAAAAGGGTAATCGCGAGACTAAAATTTTCGGGGGGGGATTTTGAGGTAATCGCGAGATTAAAAAAATTCGGGGGAATAAATATATTAACTGTAATATTTAATATAAAGATTGTTTGTTATTTAATCATGATAGTTTGAAAACTATCATGATTTTTTATTTTATCTTGATTTATCTATAAATTTATTTTCTTTTGTTAATAAACAAATATATAAGTAAATTGTTAAAAATGTTATTGACTTTTGTCTTATGCTTAATTATAATAAAATTATGTTAAAAAAAATAAAAGGAGTTGTTGAATTGTGGAAATGATGAGCTTAAAATGCGCAAAAAGGAATGGTGCTTTTACGAATTGTATGGTAGACAATGGGAGAATTGTGGCGTTTCAAGGCAAAACTGGTAGATGGTTTTATCCAATGGAAAGCATGGATTATCGTGGAATTTCTACCGATAAATTTCAAGAAGCAAAGACTTACGCTTTTTATTCCGATGAAGAATGTCAAAATCGCGGAGTTTATGCTATTGATAAACCATTAGTTATTGAAAATGATGGCTCTTGTGGATTTTGTTGGTATTATGGATTTGACGAATAATAATAATAATAATAATAATAAATGAAATTCTAAAATAAAAATCAAAATTAAAATTTAAAAACGAAAATCAAAATCGAATTTTAAAATTGAAATCGAAAAGGAGAAATCAAAATGGAAAAAATTAAACGAAACGGCAAAGAAATAATCATTCCAACAACAATTGAAGGTTGGGAAGATTTACGAAATAGAGAGGTTTATGAAAACTATGTGGCAGCATATAACTATTTCATGTTTGACAAAGTGGATACTAATTGTTTTGAATGTCCTGAAAACTGTGGAGGAAATCCTCTACCTTGCGGTCAGCAGAAATGCTGGGTTGATTGTTGTCACGAATATAGAGAGGAGAATTAAAAATGCGACATTTAAAAGTTATGGAATTTGAAAATGGAAATTTAAAATCCGAAACGGTTTACAAAACAAGAAATGTATTGTACAAAGATGAATTAGTCGAATATCTCAATAAGACGATTCATAATCTTTACGGAAACGAAAATCAAAATTCAGATTGGGAATTGAAAATTGGTTCAAGAAAGTCAATTAAAGCTCAAGATTTAATATGTTAAACGCACAAAATCAAGGCTAAAATCAACGCAAATTAACTTTAGGTATAAATTATCGTTGGACAAAATTAAACGGCTTAAAATTTAAAATAATGGACTTTGCACAATAATATCTAATAGTATTCATAAAATAAAAAGTGTTGACGTGCGCCTTTTGTAATGCTATAATAAGCACATAAAATAAATTAAAAGGAGAATGATAAAAATGAAAACAGCTAAAGTAACATTTGACAACGGAGACAGTACAATCACAAACATCAACGGCACGAAGCCCGAAATAAGAGATTATTATATTGGTAACATATTTAATATAGGCACTTATGAAGATTGCCTTGTAAAAGCTGTTAGTGTTGAATTTTTAGAATAAAGGAGAATTAAAATGAATGAATTAAAAATTTTTGAAAATGAAGAGTTTGGAAATTTAAGAACAATGGAGATTGACGGTAAAATTTATTTTATTGCAAAAGATGTTGCAGAAGCTTTGGGGTATAGCAAACCAAGAAATGCAATTTCTATGCATTGTAGGTACGCCCTAAAACAAGGCATACCCCACCCACAAAACCCAGATAAAATTTTAGAAGTTACCTTTATTCCCGAAAGCGATATTTATCGTTTAATTGCACATAGTAAATTGCCTAATGCGGTTAAGTTTGAGTCTTGGGTATTCGATGATGTATTGCCGTCCATCAGACAATATGGAGCATATTTGACACCCGATACTTTAGAAAAGGCAATTTTAAATCCAGATTTTATTATCCAATTAGCAACAAGTTTAAAAGAATATCAAGAGGAAAATAAAAATCTAAAACGAGAAAATCAAACTATGTTTCCAAAAGCTGAATTTTATGATGAAATTTGTGACAGAAACTTATTGACAAATTTTAGAGACACAGCTAAAGAGCTTAAAGTAAAAGAAAAGGAATTTATTAAATGGCTTGAAGATAACAAGTATATTTATCGTGATAATAGAAACAATATTAAACCTTATAGTCAATATTGTGTTGAGCCGAAAAGATTTTTTGATATAAAAGATTATAAAACTGACAAATTTACTGGACAACAGACGTTTGTAACAATTTTAGGTAAAAATGAATTTAGAATAAAATTAATCGAGGAGGATAAAAATAATGAATGAGAAATGTATTGTTAGCAATCTATCAGAGACAAAATTCATCAAGCAGGGCAAAAACTCTTTGGAGATAGTCACAAAACAAGAATTAGCAACAGAATTTAAGCCGCTTAAAGCTCAAAACATCTTAATTAATCTGCCAAGTGGCTTTAAAAAAACTGATAATTGGAAAATAATCAAATTTGAAAACGAAATTTCGCAAAATCAAATTGATTACATTGAAGAAACCGCAAATCAGCCTTATCAACAATGTTTTGATGTCGATATGACTTATGAAAAGCATCAAATTTTAGATGTTTTGATTAAAACAATCGAAGAAAAAGATAATGAATACCAAAGATTAAACAATCAATTAACAAAAGTGTCAAGAGCTATTACAGACTATAATCATTTTAAAGAAATAAATGCAGGAAAACGGTCGGCAAGTCAAAGATGCAAAGATGACACATTTTATGAAAAATTATTAATCCAAAGAAGAAAGCTAAAAGACGAGATACAAATTTTAGAGTGCATTGACGAATTAATTAATGATAGCAAATATACTAAAATTATCGAAAAATATCGGCTTTTAGGCAAACATACTTACTGTCCAAGAGAATTAAATAGTTTGTTTGACACTAAGGAATTGCCTGATTTTATTGAATGGTATAATGAGAAATAAAAGGAGTGATTAATATTAAAGTATTAAGTTTATTTGATGGCATTAGTTGCGGAATGGTGGCATTAGAGCGTGCAGGGATTGCAGTTGACCGATATGTAGCTTATGAAATAGATAAATATGCTATTAAAATCAGTCAAAAGAATTATCCGCAAATCGAACATTGTGGAGATGTAACAACGGCAGATTTTACACAATACAAAGACTTTGACTTATTGATAGGTGGAAGTCCTTGTCAAAGCTTGAGCATCGTACAAAGCAAAACACGCCAAAATCTTGATGGTAAAAGCAAATTGTTTTTTGAGTATGTACGAGCAAAAGAGGAAATGCAGCCTAAATTCTTTTTGTTTGAGAATGTCGCAAGCATGAACGATGAAAGTAAAAAAATAATTTCCGACTTGCTTGGTTGCGAACCGATATTGATTGATAGCAAATTATTTTCAGCTCAGCAACGCCCGCGATATTATTGGACAAATATTCCGATTAATCCTTTACCACAAGACTGTTTTTTAGTTTTAAAAGACATTATGCAGGCGAATACGGATGAAAAATATTTTTATGATTATCCGCTAATTAACATTGATATGAGTAAACAGGTGTGCGCAATTATGGATTTTAAAAACCATGAGATGCACAAGAGAATTTTTAATCCGAATTTTAAGTGCCATACATTAACGACTTGCGGCGGTGGTGGTACACAAAAGAAAGTATTAGACAATGGCAGAGCAAGAAAGTTAACACCATTAGAGTACGAAAGATTGCAAACATTGCCTGATAACTATACGGATTGCGTAGCAGATGGGCATAGATATAATGCTATAGGAAATGGCTGGACAGTTGATGTAATTACACACATTTTAAAGGGGTTAAAATGATAACATTTAGTTTGTGTATATCGGCTTTAATATTAATTTTATTCGCTTTTACAATTTGCGCTTTATTTTTTGATTTCGACTCATTTATATTGACGATATCAAACGGCACAGGTTTAATTTTGTGTTTAGTGAATTATATATTATTATTTTTTATTATATTAGAGAAGATAATGTAAACAAAATAAATATATTTTATCCATATAATAAAGAATGAAGTGTTGACAATTACTTTGAAATAGTTTATAATAATATTGTAAATTAAATAAAGGGGCTGTTTAATATGTACAATGAATATTATGAAAAATATCCACCAGAGAGCGTTGTATATTTTGTTGAGGGAAATATACCAAATGGATATGATGTTAATTTCGGTATTGTTAAAGAATATTATTCGGACAGAATTTTACTTCAAATGGTACATTTAAGGGATACTCGGTTGGTGGACGATATTCCATACAATAAAGTGTTGAATTGGGGAGAATGGAAGAAAGTTCCCAAAGATTGGGAATATACGGATAGACTTTTTGAAATAACCTATTCGACAGATTTAAATAAGTATTTGGAGAATCTTAATATTACTAATCCTAAAAGTATTTTAGAAGCTTATAGATTAGGTATTTTAATTGACAATAAAGATTATGACTTTAGCCATATCGAGGTAGATTTTGAAAAAGACGGTAAATATCGTCTTGTCAAAAAGTTTTACAATTACGAGATTACTCCTGCTAATACTCGCTTTTTAGAATACCATAAGATTTATAAAACATATTCAGAAGCTCAATCTGTGGCAGATAGTACAATGGCAGAATTTAATCGACAAGTCAATTTGTCCGATTATGATTGGTCTTTGGAACAAATTGATAAAAAAATTGATAGCTTTATATCTATAGATGAAAGTCAAAAATACAAAGATTTTATCAGAAATAACTTTACTCAAAAAGAGATTGAGGGCATGGATATAAGAGTTAGCATGATGAAATTGCAAATTAAGAAAAAAGGTCAAAAATGGCACGACTTAGTGTTAGATTGAAAGGAAGAGTAAAACAATGAAAAAAGCAATGATTAGTCAACCTATGAATGGATATATCCAAGATGGAATCTTTAAAACAAAACGAAAAGCTGTTGATTATCTGGAGAGCAAAGGTTGTATTGTTGTAAATACTTATTTTGATAAATATGACAATTCTATAATTCAATACTTAAATAAACCTTTGTATTATTTGAGCCTGTCTTTACTGAGAATGAGTGTTTGTGATGTGGTTTATTTTTGTAAAGGTTGGGAAAACGCAAGAGGTTGTAAAATTGAGCATGAAGTAGCAAAAGCATATGGATTAGAAATTATTTACGAGGAGTGAAGATATTGTTTATTCAAATATTGACGGTATTGAGTGCAATAGTTTTGTTTTGGTTAGTATTTTATATGATAAGCGAGTGTGTTTTAGATACTATCAACAGAAATTTTTGTCATAAAACCCCAGAACAAATACAAAGCGAAATTAAAGAGCGTAAAGCTCAAATTAAAGCTTATTTGAAAGGATGGTTTTTCGAATGATTACTCCACAAGAAGTTTTAGATGTAAAAAGGTTGGTTATAGTAGAGTAATATATCGACCAAGAACTCAAAAAGTGTAACTTTGATATAAACTTAAATCAATTTAAAGAAATTTTAAATATAGATGATGTTGATTTGCTTATTGAAAAATATAAAGATGTGGGATGGGAAGTCGACGATATTTCATCTTTTCTTTCTTTTCGTAATCTTTTTGTTGACTGGTTTAATATTGAATTACTTTTTAAGATTCCAGAGGAGGTTGAAAACAATGAAAAATGAAAAATTAAGTGTAAAATTATATCGTCATAAAGTATATAAAGACCTTTATTTAATACGAACAAACCTTTGTGGTGGGAGTAAAGAGTCTCCGTTCTATGAAACAACCAAGGATTTACAGAAAGCTATTGATAGCATTTTATATTACAATAATAAAGATGGAACGTTTGAAAAATGGATGGATTGGTTTAAGGATGAGAACGGAGTGACCGAGCTAAAAGTAAGAACTGTCTTAAAAAAAGAGATAGAATTTGACGGATATAAAGGTGTTTTAGAGAAAGAAGTCGTATTGCCAGTGAGCGATTTTGAATTAGTAGAGCTAAAGGAGGAATAAAAACGGTAAATTGTAGTGATTTTAAGACTTTTGCTGAAGAGGAAAAAAGAATGTGTCAATCGTTAGAGTCGCAAACATTGTGTCCTTTAAAGCAAGGCTTGACCAATTGGCTTTGTGATGAATGTGAGTATATGTGTTTTCAAGAGATAGATTTTGCTATTAAAACAGTGCAAGAATGGAGCGATGAACACCCGATAAAAACAAGGCAAGGCGAATTTTTAAAGGTGTTTCCAAATGCGTGTATGCGCGAGGATTACTTAGTATTAGATGTTTGTCCAATGAGTCTTGATAAGCATTTTAGTTGTGAAAAATATATAACATGTAATGATTGTTTGCGAGATTACTGGTTGAAGGAGATAGAATAGATGAGTGATAATCCTTTGTATCTATGGTCGAAAGAAGAATGATTTGAAAAACTATTAGATTGCGCAGATGGGTATTTTTATGATGTTGTAAAAGAAATATGCGAAGAATTAAATAGGAGATTGGAGGTTAAGGGCAATGAATATTAATTCTCAAAATAACGATATAATTCTTACTTTTAACGAAGAAGAAATTAGAGATTTAAGTATATGGTTGGAACTTGGATTTTTAAATGATTTAAGAGATAATGATACAGATAATATCAAATGGATTTCAAAATGGGCTAATTTTATTTTAGAACTTGATAAGGTGAGGCATAAATGAGAATAGAAACTAAAACATATTACGATGAACAAGATTTCGATAATTGCAAAAGCAATTTAACTCTCCAAGAGTGTATTGATGAATTAGGATGGATAGCTTCAGACTATTTTATGCACTTTTCTTATCCAGAGGAAGGAAAAGAAGTAGAAGAGCGTGACTATGATGATTATCGCAAATATTGTATTTTACATTTTGCTATTGACCGATTAAAGGAGAGTTTAAAAAAATGTTAATTTATCTTGCAGGTTGTATGTCGTATTACTATGAGAATAGCGAATCACAAAAAGCCGAACATTGGCGATATATCGCAACAGAAAGGCTGAAAAATATTGGGATATCTACATTTGACCCAACATTGTATTATACAACCAATTCTTCGTACGATAGCGATTTAATGGTGCAACAAAACGAATATTATCTAAAGAAAGCCGATATTATTTTAGTTAATCTCGATGATTTAGATAAATCTTATGGAACAATTTATGAATTGGTTTATGCTCATGCTTTGGAAAAACCAATTTTAGCATTTGGAGGCACTACTATTTATGGACACCCTCATTTAAAACATATAATACGAAATTGTTTCGTGTCATTAAGTGAAGTTTTAGAATTTCTCGACACGGTATATTGTCAATAAAAACAAATAATAATATTAATAAACAATTAAGTGTTGACAAATCTCTTTCTCTGGTTTATAATAAGCACATAAGATAAATCAAAGGAGAGATTGATATGAAAGAATTAGTAGAAATGTTTTTAGACACTTTAAACAGCAAGAATACAAAAGAAGCATATGAACGAAATATTAAGAATATGTTATTTTTTGTAGAAAAATCAATTACCGATATTAAACCTGTCGATTTGATTTCTTGGCAGAATAGTTTGAATAATCTATCGAGTGCTTCGCAAGCACAATGTATTAATGCAGTGAAATCGTTTTTTAAATTTTTATATGACATTGATTATATTCAAAACAACCCTGCCGAAAAACTTCATTCGGTTAAAGTTATCAATAAACCTAAAGATTATATTAATGATGAGCAAGTTTTAAAGATGATTAATGTTGCAAAAAATAAACGTGATAAAGCGATTATTGCCTTACTATTCAGCACAGGATTAAGAGTAAGCGAATTAATCAATATTGAGTTAGAGGACTTGCAAGGCGATAGCTTATTTATCCAAACTAAAGGTGGTAAATATCGTGAAGTGTTCATCAATGACAGTTGCAAGGGAATAATTAATGAGTATTTAAAAGTCAGAAAAGCTGGTTGCTCAAAATTGTTTGTTTCAAATCAGCACACTCCAATGCTAAGAGCGAATATTAATAACTTATTAACTAAAGTTAAAAAACAATGCAATATCAAAGAGAATGTAACCCCACATAGTCTTAGACATACTTTCGTAACTGATATCGCAAAAGAATATGGGGTTGAAATTGCAAGAGATGTTGTCGGACATTCAAGCATTGCTGTGACTAACAGGTATATTCATTCCAACAGAGAAGAAATTAAAAAAGCAATGTTAGGTGTTCAGCTATGAAGAGAATTACAACATTATTATTGAGGTTATTGATAATTTCTTTAACTCCAATAATGATAACAGATATTGTAGTATACAATGAAGAAATTGAAGTTTACGATAATGAGCCGACATTAATTGAAATTGAATTACCACAAGGTAAAGACACAAAAAACAAAACCTATATGGATTATAAACTTATTACAGATAAATCATCACCTCAATATAAATTTATTCAAGAAAATTGTAAAGTATCAGATAATGGATTTTTAATGGTTGATAATGAGTGGTATTGTGTGGCTTTAGGTAATTATTTTTCAGATAGCATAGGTGCAAAATATATTATAACATTAGAAAACGGAAATCAAATTAAAGTTGTCAAAACGGAAATCAAAGACAATTTGCATACTTGCGATTTAAATTACCAACATAAAATAGACGGTTCGGTAATAGAATTTTTATTAGATACCACAAAACTCCAAGATAAAAAAACGCAAAATGGTTATTTGTGGAATGGCAATTTGAATAACGTTGATGAATTTAAGGGGAATATTATTAGAATTGAAAGGGTGGTGGAATGAATGGGGTATTTAAAAAAACTAAAACCAGAATTTACTACTATCGAGCCAGAAGATGTGTTAGAAAAAACAATGAAAATGTTTCCTCAATTTTATAGGGATTGTAAAGATGAAGATATTCCTGAAATCTGTCCTTTTTGTGGAAAAAATGTGGAAGTCACACAGGAAGATTGTTTTGGTTTTGATAACGATGAATGGTTAATTTATTGTAATAATTGTGGGTTACAATTTGGATTTGGTAAGCAATACGAAACGAAAGGCGAAGTTATTGAAGCATGGAATAATAACTATCGGCGGTGATTGAATGAATAAAGAGAAAATAATTGACAAATTATGCGAAGTTGGAAATATAAATCCTGCCAGTTCAGAGGATATAGAAAAAGGATTTGAAGTTCTCGAAGTCAATGATAAAATAAAATTGTGTAGGAGATATTTAGGAGTACATTGTATTGATGGTTCATGTCCAAGAGCAATGGAAGAGGAATACGCAGATCGTTGTATGGATATAGTTACGAGCTGTGAAGAATGTCCGTTTTATTATGGTTGTGCAGATTGTGGATGGTGGGGAACAAGCATTTGTATTTTAGAAAACAAGAGGTGTGTTGATATTGAATTAGATTAATGTTGAAGATAAGCTTCCTGATGAATTTCAAAAAGTTTTAGTTTGGCGTAAAACTATTGGATACGATGTTGCTTGGATAGGTTTTGGAAGTTGGATTTACGATAACTTAATTGAGGATATAGAAGTTATCGCATGGATGCCATTACCTGAACCGCCGCGAATGGAGGAAAAATAATGAATAAAAATGAGATGTTATATAGAATGTTGTACGAAGAAGTAAAAAAAAGGTATCGAATTTGACTTTTTAGATAATTTAATTGACACTCTTATGACTATGGACGATAAGTTGCAAAGGTTAAATAATAAATTAGATAAAGAACGAGAGGCGGAACAAAACAAGACTGATTGGCGCAGATGAAACAATACGCAGGATAGAAGAAAATATACAAGCATATTACAAAGAAAGTAGTGGCGGTTATTATCTCGCCGAAGATGCCGTAGATGAAATAAACGTCATGCCAACAGTAGATATTAAGCCTGTAAAACAAGGACATTGGGTTGAATATCCAAAACCACATTATTTTAAATGTAGCGAATGTGAATATATTGTGCCATACAGAAAAGCGGCAAGTGTAAATGGAGAACGAGAATATGATTATTGCCCGAAGTGTGGAGCGATTATGGATTTAGAGGAATAAAAATAATATAAAAAGAATGGGGGTAAAACAATGCAATATCAAGGTGGCAAATCAAGAATTTCAAAACAAATTGCGGTGATTATCGAAAGAGAAAGTAATTGCGATACGTTAGTTAGCTTGTTTTGTGGCTCTTGTTCAATCGAAAGTAAAGTCAATATTTCTAACAAGATTTGTAATGACAAACAACCATATTTAATTGCAATGTGGCAAGGATTACAAAATGGCTGGACACCGCCAGATGTCATTACAGAAGATGAATATAAATATATTCGAGAACACAAAGATGAAAATCCTGCACTAACTGGCTTTGTTGGGTTTGGGTGTAGCTTTGGAGGTAAGTGGTTTGGAGGGTTAGCAAGGAATAAAAAGGGTTATAATTATTGTGTAGGGGCAAAGAGAAGTTTACTAAAAGATTTTGAAGGACTAAAAAACGCATATTTTACTTGTTTAGATTATAGAGATGTTCCAATTCCAAAGGGTGCAATGGTCTATGCAGACCCTCCCTATGAAAGCACGACTGGATATTCGCTTGGTAAATTTGATAGTGATGAATTTTGGGAATATATGCGTGAGTTATCAAAGGAACACATAGTTTTAATTAGCGAGCAAACCGCTCCTGATGATTTTGAGTGTATATGGGAACAAGAATTGACAAGAATATTAGATGTAAATAAAAAAAATAATTTTAAAATTACAGAAAAACTTTTTAAATGGAAAGGATAAGAGAATGAAAGATTGGACTGGCAACAACAAATCTATTTTTACTTGCAACGGAGCAAGCAATCATTCTGACGAAGAACGACAAATTGATGATTATTATGCTACAGAACCAAAAGCGGTTGAATTATTATTAGAGCAAGAAACCTTTTCGCCTTATGTTTGGGAAATTGCTTGTGGGGAAGGACATATTTCTGAAGTATTAAAATCTCATGGCTACAAAGTACGTTCTACTGATATTGTTAACCGAGGATATTCCGATACGGAAGTTAGAGATTTTTTTGATATTACCAGAGATGAAATTAAAAATGAAATTTCCAGAGATATCATTACTAATCCACCATATTCCAGAGCTAAAGAGTTCGTTGAACACGCTTTAGACATTTCATCTGATGGCACTAAAATAGCCATGTTTTTAAAATTGACATTTCTTGAAAGTAAATCTCGCAAAGAATTATTTAAAAAATACCCATTCAAAACTTTATATGTCTCATCTTCCAGATTGCAATGTGCTAAAAATGGCGATTTTGAAAAATATAGCAAAGGTACTGGCACAGCAGTAGCTTACGGCTGGTACGTTTGGAAAAAAGGGTTTAAGGGTGATCCAATTATTAAATGGATAAACTAATAGGAGGTTAAGATGAATTACAACGAGTTTGAAATGATAATGAATAAATTAAATGTTTCTTTTCTGGCATTAGATTTATATTCAGATTATTTTTCGCAAGATTTTTATGAAGAGAGCGGTATTTACATGATTTTAGATAATAATGTTGATTTATTAACATTATTTTTTAGAAACAATGATTGTTCTATCAGAGATGAAATTTTTGATTGTTTGCCAATTGTAGATGATGACTTTGAAATTAAAGTCGCTAATATTTATGACAAATTACAAGAAAGCAATAGAAATAATTGTTTAACTCAAGATGATTTTTGTCACCAAATGGATGGATTAATCTCTTGTTCAGATTATATGGATAATTTTAAATTGATTTTTGGCGATAATGGTAGATTTATTGGCTTCGTAAATGACCTAATCGAAACAAATCTCGATTTGTTAATTAAATTAACTAACGATGAGGAAGAAATTTTATATAACACCATTAGCAACTACAAAGAACGTAATTATACAAAAGACGATTTAATTAATATATATAATGAATTAATAGAGGAGGATAGAGGCATTGGAAACAATAGATTTTTTTGAAAAACTAAGATATATTTGCAACCGATATCATGATGATTGCTTTAGATGCCCTTTAGAAAAATGTTTTATCGGAATGTATTTATATTCAGATTGTGAATTAAAAGAATTTATAAAAGAGGTTGAAAATTTTTAATGAAAACAAAATTCAATTTTATTTTAGACGATTGGAAAAGGGTAAAAAATCATTGTAGAACAACCGATAACAAAGATTTTACCGAAAAAGAGCCAACAGAAAAATTCAAATATCAACTTTTAATTTCCGAACATTCACCTATTAGATTGTTAGAGTTTGATTGGACATGGAGTGATATTCCGTATTGGGTTAGTACGGAGCATAGCCGACACAAATATGAAAAATTTATCAGTACACAAAGAGACGATAGATTGATTGACGATACCCCAAGAGACGAAAAACCACAAAATGCGCCAGTGAATTATGACGGATATGCTAATATGCAAAATTTGATCGATATGTGTCGCAAAAGATTATGTTATCAGGCTACAAAAGAAGCAAGAGAATTAGCAGAAGATTTAAAGATTGCATTACATGAAACAAATCCGTTAGAAGCTGATGTTTTAGTTCCTAATTGTATTTATCGATGTGGTTGTCCAGAATTTAAAACTTGTGGATATTTAAAGCGTTTCTTTGATTGGGCAGAAAGCAATAACCCCGATTTAAATTTAGCCAACATTCAAGATAGATATGATGCTTATAACGAATTTTTTTATAAAAATGTGCAAAAATAGCTTTACAAATATAGAAAAATGTGTTAATATAGAGTATATCAATTTTAAAGGAGAGATTTAATTGTCAAAAAGTATTTTAATTGAAGGTTTGCAAGCAAGTGGTAAAACGTGTAGTTTACGGAATTTAGACCCCAAGAAAACATTCTTTGTAAACTGTGACGGAAAATTTGACCCATGGAAAGATTTTAGTAAAAATTATAATGCGAAGAACAAAAACTATTTGAAAACAAAAGATTTTGACAAGATCTTAAACCTGCTCGATGTTATTAGTAAAGAGCAAACGCAGATTAAATATGTTGTCATTGATACAATTTCAGCAGCTATGGTTGCAAGGGAAATGTTGGACACCAAATCCAACAATGGTTTCCAAAAATGGTCAGACATTGGCTCGTTTGGCTATGGTATTATGAAAAAGGCAAATGAATTAAGAGACGATTTGGTCATTATCATGGTAGGACATACGGCAGTTAATGACGAAGGATTTGAAACATTAGTAACCAACGGAAGAAAGCTTGAGAAGATTAATTTAACAGGGTATGCTTCGCTTGTCTTATTAACACGGCACGAGGACGGACAATATAAATTTATTCTGCGTTCCGAAAATTCTTCTGCTCGTGTTCCTATGGGGTATTTTGAAGATAAAGATGAAATTGAAAATGATATTGTATTAGTCCTTAAAGAATTAGATTGGGAATATTAATTTAAAGAATAAGAGGAGATAATAAGATGAAAAAAATTAGCTTAGAGAATGTCGAAGATTTGAGTACCAGTAGTTTTAAACAGTTGCCAGCAGGCGGTTATGTTTGCACTATTAAAAAGATTATTGACCATGAAGATGAAGAATATTTAGAAGTTCAATATGACATTGTTAAAGGCGAATATAAAGGTTACTGGACGAATTTTGAAAAAGAAAAGGGTTGGGCAAATAACACCTTTAGAGTATATTATCGAGAGGGAATGTCTTTAAGATACTTTAAGTCCTTTATTACTGCTATCGAAGAGTCAAATAAAAACTTTAAATTTGACGGAGTTCATGAAAAAACCTTAGAAAAGAAATATATTGGTTTAATTATTGGCATTAGAGAATATCAAGGGAACGACGGACGAATTAAAACGAGGGAAGATGTGAGATTTTATCGTTCGATGAAAACAATCGAAAGTGGCGATTTTACAATTCCTGAATTACAAAAATTAGATAATTCTGTTCGTGTTAACAAGCCAAAAGAAGTAAAAAAACAAGAAGAAGAGGAAAATTTTGAAGATATTTTCAGTGGTAGTGGTAATGACAATAGCAACACTGATACTGAAGATGATGATGATTTTCCGTTTTAAAAATAAATTTCTAATTTGTGGAAAGTTATCTGAATATAATATAGAAATATCAAGGAATAATATTAAGGCAAAAGTATCAATAAGAAGTAATAAAAAGTATTATTTATGCCATTTCAACATTAATAAGGAATATCAACGACAAGAATATTATAATTTCTTAGGCACTTTTGGTATTCCTTATGAAATGATTAGAGATTTTGACAATGAAAGGTACACAGTTTACACGCAAATCCCCAACAGCTTGTTAGGTGGCGCAATAAATTTAAAACGCTTTAATGGCACTAAAAATCCATCCTCTTTATTGGTTGGGGGAAATGTATTACAAGTGGGTAATAAAACGATTTTTAGTGCTAAATTCCTTGATTTAACATATAAAAATGACTATGAAAAACTAACTGTTGATGCAATCTATATAGGACAAAATAAGTTTTACAATAAAACAAAAGGTAAGTTGAACATTTTAAATTTGAATATGAATAATTGCCAATTTCAAAATGGCTATGTATATCAATTAGAATTAAAATATCAATATCCTTATATTGATAATGACAAAGCCCATAATTATCAAGAGCCAAACCTTTTTATCATAAAAGCAATTAAAACAGGACACAAACAGATATATACAAAGATTAAAAGTGAGGTTTTGGAATATAAACGAGAACAAAGAATGATTGAGGAGAATAGGCAATGGCAAAAGAGGTATTAGTCACTTGCAAACACTGTGGCAAGAAAATCCCAAAATCGCAAGCATATAAAATTAAGGATAGAAGCTATTATTGTAATCAGAAATGCTATCAAAAAAGCCAAGATGAAGCATTATCTTATCAAGAATTGCTTAGATATCTTAATGTTTTATATGATAATAATATTCCCCAATTCGTTTATATTCAGATAAAAAAATTCCATAATGAGCGAAATATGAAATATTCGGGTATAAAATTATCTTTAGACTATTTTATTAATGTAAAAAATGGCAAATGGGCAAACGACAAAGGTATTGGCATTGTTGAATATGTTTATGATGAAGCAAAAGAATACTATATAGAACAGCAAAAATTAAAAAAAATATCAATTCAAAAAGATATAGAACAGTTTGAAACCATAGTTAAGAAAAAACATTTTAAGAAAATTAGGCAAAAGTCGAGAATTGATGATTTGTAGAGAGGGTGAAAATGTGTTATATTGCTATGAAGATGCGATAATGGTATTGGGTTGCATTATGAATAATGTTGAATTATTAAAAAACGACAAGTATCCTCTTGATAGAGATGATTTTTCGCCCTCTAAGTTTCATCAAATTTTATTTGCAGTAATTGACAATATCGCAGATAACGATATTGCAGAGATTGACAAAGTTGCTATTGACAGATTTGCTCAGAATTACCCCAAACAATACGAGGTTTTAGTCCGAAATGATTTCTTAAATTTCATTGATAATTGCAAAAAGATTGCAAATCAAAAAGTTTTTGCATTATATTACAATAATTTAAGAAAAATGTCTTTATTAAGAGCTTATCAAAAACAAGGCAGGAATATTAATAATTTCTTTGACGAGAATTTAGATAGTGCTGAACAGATGAAAAATCTTGATAGATATAAGATTGAGCAAATTGTTGATTACTTTGAAGCTCAGGATTACGATATTCGCAAGAGATTTATCAAAAATGCAGACATTAGGGAATATCAAGCAGGAACAAACTTTGCCGAAACAAAAGAAAGATTAAAAGAGTCCCCTTTGATGGGTTCAAGTTTTCAATCTCCATATTTAAACACTATTTTTCGTGGAGCAATGGGGCTTATCTTGCGAGTGGGCAAGTCGGGAGCAGGAAAGAGCGTTTTGTCGCTTGGTGATTTATGTAAAATGACAGTGACGGAATATTGGGACTTTGAAACTCAAAGCTTTATTAAAAATAAGAGCCGAGAGGGAGCTTCTTTATTTATCAATACAGAAATGGATTTGGAAGTAGGCTTGGATATAATTATTATTGCTTGGATAAGTGGTGTAAATAGAAGTAAAATTCTCAATGGTAAATATACTAAAGAGGAAGAAAAACGAATTGACAGAGCAGGACAGATTTTGCTCGAAAGCGAGTTATATATAGTAGACGACCCAAGTTTTACTGTTGACTCTTTAGTATCGGAAATTAAAGATTATGTTTATAACAAGCAAGTAAAAAATGTTTGTTTTGATTATGTGCAAGATAACGGCATTGTTTCAGGCAGATTGGCGAATGAAACAAAAATACCACAAAGACAAGATATGGTTCTGCTGACATTGACTGATAGGCTAAAGCAAGTGCAGCGTGAATGTGATATCAATATTATAACAGGTTGTCAAACAAACAATGAAGAGGATAAAATGCCGTTTCCGACAGAAGCTTGTTTAGCTGGCGGTAAGTCACAAATTCGCAAAACAGACGGAACAATGGTTATGATGCCTCCACGACAAAAAGAATTGGATATTTTCGAGGAATTAATTGTCAATGGCAAGTTAGATACGCAAAACAGACCAAACAATATAATACACATAATCAAAGGTCGTTCGAGTGAATTTCCTAAATATATCAAAGTTTTTCAGTATGTAGATTTAGGAACAGGAAGGTCGGAAGATTTATTAGTTTTAGATAAAGACAATAATCCTATTAAAATAAACAAAACGTATATTGAATATGATTAAAGAAAGTAGGTGGTTATATTCTTTATTTTTGTATAGGAGTTTTATTCAGTTCAGTTTTATTGCCGATTTTACTTGATATTAGAGATATTTTTGATACATGGTGTCAATCTAAAATGGCAAAAAATAATGTGATAATTGCACAGTGTAATAAAAAAATTAATGATTATCAATATGACGAAGAAGAAGAAAAGGTAATAAGAGGGTTTTCATATGAAAGTAATTCTATAGATGAGGATGAATTTTATGAGTAAGAAATCAAAATCTTATTATCATGCGATTGGAAATTCAACAAGTCAAGTGACAGGTAGTTGTCATTTAATTAAGCATTTGGATTATAATATTCTATTAGAATATGGTTCAGTGCAAACCAACTCTCCCATAGATGATTATAAAACAAATAAAACAAAATCAAAATATCTTAAAGCAAAACAATTAAATGCTATAATCATCGGTCACGTTCATCAAGACCATATCGGATTAATCCCAACATTATATAAAGCTGGAGCAACTTGTAACTTATATGTTCCTACAAACACTAAAAAACTATTAGAAATAATGTTTCTTGATAGTGTTAAAATTATGAATAAAGAATACGAGTTATACAAGAAATCGCAAAGAATTTCAATGCCTCCCTTATATACTGAAGAAGATGTTTATAACACTTTAAATCATGTAATCGAGTGTCAATTTAACAAAGAAATTTGGATAAATGGTGATATTTCGTTCCGATATTTGTCGGCTCGTCATATCGTTAATTCTGCACAGGTTATCTTATATTTGCGTGATGAAAATAATATTAAAAAAGTTGGATATACTTCTGATATTGGTTCGTCTAAATTAGATAAACGATATTTAATGCCACTAAAACCTATTGAACAGGTTGATTTATTAATAGCAGAATGTACTTATTCAGACCATAAACGTATTCACAGGATTAAAGACAGACAAACTGATATTGACAAATTAAAAACTATTGTTGGGCAAATTCAAGAATATAATAGTAAGTTATTAATCCCTGTATTTTCTTTGAATAGATTAGAAGATATATTGTCAGTCTTGTATGATATTTTTTATGACAATTTAGACATCGATATTGTTGTTGATACTCCATTAGGGATTAAAATTGCCGATATTTGGGAAGAAATTATACCCAATGAGCAACAAGAATATTGGGATAAAGTTTGGAATTGGGATAAATTAAAAAAAGTCAATTCTCATGAGGATAGTATTGTATATCAAGAAGATAAAAAACCAATGATAATTTTAGCTTCTTCTGGTATGATGCAGTCAGGCAGATCAATTATGTGGGCAAAGAAATTATTGCCCGATTGTCGAAATCATATTTGTTTTTGCGGATTTACTGGAGAAAATAGCTTAGCTTGGCAAATAAAAAACAAGGTTAAGTACCCCATTGTTAATATTGAAGGCAAAAAATTAAGCAACAATATTCAAATTACTGTTTTAAATTCTTTTTCATCTCACGCTGATTTTAAAGATTTGTTGAAATATTATTCTCAAATTAATTACAACAAGATAGTTTTGGTTCATAGTGAAGAAAAGTCAAAACTAAAATTTGCAGATGATTTGAGAAATGAATTATCCAAAGTCGACAAGACTTCTAAAGTTATATGTTCAGTTAAAGATATGAAGATTGATATATAAGATATTTTTAATCCTGTTATTGAAAAATAACAGGATATTTTTTAATTTAGCTATTGACATTTAAAAAATTGTGGATTATAATACATATATCAAATAAAACAAAGGAGAGATGTAAAATGAAACCTATTACCCCAAAATTGAAATCTAAATTAATCCAATCTAATGCTGGTTTAAAAAAAGTTAAATGGAATGAGATTTTTGATACAGAAGAAGAACTTGTTATGGCTATGTTTAACGAAAAGGTTATAGTAGAAAACGCTTCTTTTTTAAATTTATGCAGAGGGTTTGAATATGTTAAGTCTTTTAAAGAATATTATTCAAAAAATAATTATTTAACTGACAAGCAAATGACTCAACTTAAAAGATTAGCCTCTCAAATGGCTTATCAAATTTATTATAACTAATTAAAACAAAAGGAGATGTTTAGTATGATTAAGTTTCCAAAATTTTATATGTTATGTGGTTTGCCTGCAAGTGGCAAATCGCATTACGCTTTAGACCTTCAAAGAATAATGTCAAATGAAACTAATGAAAAAGCTGTCATTGTTTCGTCCGACAATATTAGAAAAGAGCTATATGGAGACGAAAATATTCAAGGAAATCCAGAAGAGGTTTTTAATCTTGTGCATGAACGCATTTTACAAAGTTTAAACAATGGCGTAAATGTTATCTACGATGCCACCAATTTAAAAAGAAAATATAGGTTAGGAATCTTAAATAAATTACCTAAATTTATTAAAACTGAATGTCATATTGTATGGAAACCTATCTACCGATGTATTAAAGATGACTCAAATAGAGAAAGAAGTGTTGGGAAAAAAGTTATTAATAAAATGGTTCAAGGATTTGAAACGCCATTTTATGACGAGGGATTTAGTTACATCAAATATATCGAGTCATATGAATTTGATTATTTGGACTATACAACTCAAGTTAGAAATTCGATGAATATTCGTCACGACAATCCTCACCATACATTCACTATTTTAGGACATAGTCAAGAAGCACAAAAATATGCTGCTGATAAAAATTTTGGATATATAATTGAGGGAGCTGCATATTGGCATGATTGCGGAAAACCATATGTGAAATCATTCGTCAATACCAAAGGAAAAACAACGGATATTGCCCATTATTATAATCATGAAAATGTTGGAGCTTATATTTCATTAGGAACTACAAGGAATATTATTATATCATGGTTAATTAATCATCATATGGACAAATTTCATCATAGTAAATATTATGACAGATTACCGCAATTTTTAAAAGAAGAATTAGATAAATTAAATGAATGTGATATTAATGCTTGCTAAGGAGAAAATCAAATGAAACTGCAAAAATTTATTTTAAATAATCCAGATTGGGAAGAAAAATTATCTGATTATCCATATTATCTCACCATTAAAAGAAAAGATGGATATGTTTTGTTTAAATACAATCAACAGTTATCAGATTTTAATAACGAGATTGTAAGAGAAGCAAGAGGTATTATTTTCAGAGAAAAAGATTGGAAATGTGTCTGCCATGGATTTGATAAGTTTGGTAATTATGGCGAAAGTTATTGTCCAGACATTAAATGGGAAGGGGTATCCGTGCAAGAAAAGATTGATGGAAGTTTAATTAAAATTTGGTACTGTGAAGATGATGGGTGGCATATATCAACAAATGGATGTATAGACGCTTTAGATGCTTCATATGGAGTGGGTAAAGATAAAAATTATCGTTGCTTATTTGAAAAAGCTATTTTAAATAGTAATTTGCAGGATTGGGGAGAATTTAAAAAACTAATGTATCAAGCAGGAAGATATAACACATATATGTTTGAATTAGTTTCACCTTTAGATAAACACGTCATCTTATATCCAGAAACAAAATTGTATTTTTTAGGTTTTAGAAATAATAAAAATAATAAAGAGTATTTGCCAGAAGATAGTATTGTCTCTTGTTATTTTTCATTTCCTAAAAGATATAAATTTCGTTCGTTGGAAGATGTTGTCGAAATATCGAAATTACTTCCGTATGATGAAGAAGGTTATGTTGTATGCGACAAATATTTTAATAGAATAAAAATTAAATCCCCAAAATATATTAAAGCTCATTATCTGAGGAATAATGGTCATGTTACAGATGAAAGATTAATTGATATTATCTTAAAAGGTGAACAAGAAGAGTTTCAAACATATTTAAATGAGTATTCCGATAGAATTGAATTACTCAAAACTGAAATGATTTTTTTTGAGAACGCCTGTAATCAAACCTTATTTGAAATTCGACAAAAACATTTCTCTAACCGAAAAGAATATGCGGATATCGTCAATCTTGAACCAAAAAGAATAAGAGCATTTTTATTTAAAGCTTTTGATAAAGGCAAAGATTATCGTTTTGCGGATTTTTCTTGTGACTGGAACGCTAATGATTGGGCGAAGGTATTATTTGTAAAGGAGTAAAACAATATGGACGAAGCGAAAATTTATTTAAAAATCATGATTTTACTATTGTTTTTAGCTGTCGGATGTATTACAATTAATATTGCAAAGGATATTTATAATTGGCACGAGTGGAATGAAACCAAAACGGTATTTACTGTGATTGTCCAAGAAGGTGATACATTGTATAATTATGGATATCAATACAAGCCAGATTGGATGGATATTAGAGATTATTGCGAAGAAGTAAAAGAGTTAAATAATATGAGTAGTAGTACAATCTGTGCATATCAGGATTTAAAATTATATAGGGGAGATTAGTTATGATATTTAAAAAGAAAGATAAAGAAACAGAAAGAGAAATGGAAATAATCAATATTAAAAAACATTCTTTGATTAGAAGAGCGAGCAATGCTATTGCTTTCTTTAAAAAAGGCTTAATTGATGAAGAAGAATTAGACAGAGAATTTTCCAATATTGCTGGAAAATATAGTCAATTAAATGGGAGATTAGAATTTCTAAAATTTTCTTTAGAATATAATAATCAAAAAGGAGAATTGAAATGAAATATGTTGGAAGTAAAAATAGGTTAGCAAAAGATTTAGTCCCAATCATTCAGAAGTATATTGATGATAACCATACTGAAAACTATATGGAAAACTTTGTAGGAGGAGCTAACATTATTGATAAAATTAATTGTAAAAATCGTTATGGTAGTGATATTCACAAATATTTAATTGCTTTGTTGAAGCAAGCACAGATTGACACAAGTGTGTTTCCAAAAACAATTAGCGAGGAATAATATAAATTGGTTCGCGCTAATTCAGAGAATTATCCAAATTGGTATGTAGGGTTGGTTGGGTTTTGTTCGTTTGGTGGCAAATGGTGGGGTGGCTATCCGAGAGGATATAAAAACGATAAAGCAACCCCCAGAGATATATGCAATGAAACAATTCGTAACCTTATCAAACAAGCTCCCTGCCTAAAAGATATTCATTTTAAATGTTGCGACTTTAGGGATATTAATAAGAATATTAAAGGTTATGTTATTTATGAAGATATTCCATATAAAGATACTACAAAATATGCAACTGAACAATTTTCCTACGAAGAATTTTATGATTGGTGTAGAATGATGAGTCAAAATAACATTGTATTAATTAGTGAATACAATATGCCCGATGATTTTGAATGTATTTGGAGTAAAGATTTAATGTGTACTTTAGATAAAAATTCAAGAACAAACAAAGTAGAAAAATTATGGAAATGGAGAGGATAATGTGAATAGTAACAAAAATGAATTAACTCCATCTGAATATTTTAATATTGTTAAAGATAAGAAGCAACATATCACAGATGAAGATTTAGCAAAAGTATATGATAATTGCTTGACTTTGTTAAATAAATATAAAATTACAGGTCAAACAAAAGGAATGAAGAAATTAATTTTTCATTTAGAATGCATTGAAAAAGAACGAGAAATTGTTAAAATGGGCATTAATACATTTATTTATAAAGATGATATTGAAAAATATATTGATAATATTGCAAAAGATGTTGTTAAAATTATTGAATTAGAAAATTATGAAAGAGAAATCCCAGATGAAATTATTGAAACTATTTCTCAAGTAAAAGATAAATTTAGTCAACTTTATGTTGTATTTACCGATTATACAGGCAAAATTGAGCAAGAAGTAATTAAAGAAAGAAGGGAAAAAGACCCGATTTTATTTGGAACATTTCAAGACAAAAACACTCGAACCGTTATTGATAGATTTTATTTCTTAGGAGATTGGATTGATGAATATTGTGATTTAACCCTTGATAAAATGGTAAATGAAACAATCAAAAAGACTGGAGAGGATGTTAGAAAGGAAATTTCGACGCCTCAAGATATTCAAGAACTAAAGGCACAATTAGATAACTTGGATAATCAATTTCGACAAACTGAACGCAAGGCAAAAATTAAACAATCAATATTCTCCAAGATTAGAAGTGTTGTTTTAAAATGAAAAACAATGTCGATTTAACGCTTAACAATATGTTTAGTTCTGAAACAGAAAGGGAATATATCATTTTTTCCAAATTAAAGTCTCTAAAACGACATTTATGGGATTTTGAGCGTTTAGAGCTTTCAAGTGAAAGGGAATCCGATTTGGTGATTATTGGGAATAAGAGAGAACGTGAAAAATGGCGAGAAATTATGAGAGCTATTAGCACCCAATATTGCGATTGTTGCGGAAAGAAAATCAATATTAAGCCTTGGAAATTTGAAATAAGAATATGCGATGAATGTAACAATGATTTTATAAATAAACAAGATAAATGTATTTGGAGGCATTAAAATGAAGCCATATTTAATTAAAACTACCTTTGATTGTATTAGAGCAGGAGAGAAATTTAGGTATGAGCCAGTGGGTATAACATATCTAAAAACAGAATTGATTGTGATTAATTATGGTTGCAAGCTTAATTGTGTTAATATTAAAACAGGAAAAGCTATGTATGTAACTGGAAAAAGTATTATATATGTGAAAGGGTGATAATATGAACTTATTAAATGAAACTTTGGATTGTTTAAAGGTATTAGGAATTGACGAAAAAGATGCTTATGGTGTGTATGATGGTAAAACGCTTTTAAACTGGAACGATTTTAAAAAATTAGCAAAAGATATTAATTATGATAATGGATACGGATGTCAAAAGATAAGCCAATCTTTATTAGTTTATACGGAAAAAGCAATCTTGTATCGGCACGAGTATGACGGAGCGGAAGGTTGGAAATATGTTCCTATCTTAGATAAAGAAGATTTATTAAATCCAAAAAGACTTAGTGAGTCTAAGATTTTATTCAAAGATGTTAAATTCGTCATCGGAGAGGATTATTCTTTTTTTGATGATAATTATAATGACTGGTATGGATCTCGTTATGATTATGAAAATCTTTTAGACTACAAAGGAGATTATATTATATGAAATGGCACGATTTTGAAATTAGAGAGACAAATAAATGTGGGCAATATGAGCTGGTTTTATGGGGGACTGAAAATAGTTATTTTACGGTTGCTTTAATAAATTATGATGAACAGAATGAAGATTTTAATGTTAAATCAGTTGGTTTAAGGTTATTTAAACATTGGCAACACGGATTAGATGAATATATTCTAAGATACTTAAATCTATTTCAATTACAATATGAATATGATTGATATTCAAGACTTAAAATCTCAAATAACAGACGATAATATTAAGGATATAATGGACGATTTAAATATATCTTTCGTCAAAGAAAATGCAAAGGAATTAATCTACATGACAGGTTGCCATAATGTTAATTCAGACAACGGATCACCTAAGTTGTACTATTACAAAGAGTCTCAATCATTCCATTGTTATACTTGTGGCTTTAGTGGAGATATAATTGAACTAATAGCAGAACGCTGGAAATTATTAAATAGAACATTTGTTTTTATGGATATAATTCATTATTTAATAAAAATTGTTAAATATCAAGGTTCTCAAAATGAAACAAAAGAATTTAATTGGCAGAGATATTTCAATAAATTTAGCCAAAATGAAATAAAAAACGACAATTTAACGATTTATGACAAGAACATTCTCGATAATTTAGATGTTTTATGTCCTGACAATCTACTAAAAGACAATATATCAAAATCGGCTATTAATAAATTTCAAATTAAATATTATATTCCTAAAGGACAAATATGTTTTCCTGTGTTTAATATTAGTGGCGATTTGGTTGGTATTCAAGCAAGAAATACCAACCAAGAATTGATTGACAAAGGATATAAATATATTCCCTTAAAAACATTATCAACAGAGTATAAATTTCCTACAAGTCAATGTCTGTTTGGGTTGTATCAAAATCAAGACAGTATTAGACAAACAAAAGAGGCTATATTGTTTGAGGCAGCAAAGTCTGTTTTGCAGCTCGAAGAATATGTTAAAATGAACAATTCTGTAGGTTTATTCGGTGTAAATGCAAGTATTGATAAAATATACCAACTACTTCAATTAGGGGTAAATAAAATCAATATAGCCCTTGATAAACAATATGATCAAGTAAAAGACGAAAACTTTGAAAAGTGGCTAAAATGGGTCAAAAAAATATATGAAAAGTGCCGATTGTATTGTGATGTGTATGTTATATACGATAAAGAAAATTTGTTAGATTTTAAGGATAGCCCAACAGATAAAGGTGTTGACATTTGGAATGAACTATATTATAATAGAGTAAAATTAAAGTAAAGGAGATGAGGTCATGGATGAATTATTTCATTACCTATGCAATATTTTATTTGTTTTAATCTTTATTCCTATTCTTGTGATTATTGGAGTATTTGCATACGGAGTAATGGGTTGGATAGGCGTTATTATTTTCATAGGTGTTTGTGTTTATAGTTTTATACAAGGATTAAACGATAATAAAAGTGCAAATAATAGTAAAAATAATTACCAAAATGGTGCAAATAACGATGATTATTTATATTATCACTTTACAAAGGAGGACTAATTAATGGATAGATTAACAAAGTGTAACAGATGGCACGATGATATTGATTTAAAAGAAGAAATGGGATATGCTTATATTTATGACAGATTAGCACAGTACGAGAATACAGGATTGTCACCTAATGATATTTGGGATTTATGCTTTAAGCTCACAGATAACGCAGAAGAGGATGAAAAATTATTAGAAGATGATAAAGTGAACGCTCCAAACCACTATACGAATGGTTTTATGGAAGCTATTGACGAAATGATTATGTTTTTTGGAGAAGATGTTGTAATGGATTTTTGTTTGTGTAATATTTGGAAATACAGAAAAAGAGCAATGCTAAAAAACGGCAAAGAAGATATGAAAAAGGCAGATGTGTACGTTAAATTTTACAAAGCCTTACGAGACGGAAAGGATGTGCATTATTATCTTAAACCAGAATCTTGCGACAATAAATGATGCACATATCATTACAAGCGAAGAAATGTTTAAAATGATTAATAACTCAATTTGTTTTAACTGCAAAAAATCAACAAATATGAATAATAAATGCTCATGGGCGAGAGATTTAAACGCCAGAAATGATATGGTTCTCGTTACAAGACCGAAATTTCCCAAAAGATACCAAGGGATTTATTATAAAGTTTTGTTTTGTAACCAGTTTGAGCTTGAGGAAAACGAAAGATGAAAATAAAAGAGTTATTTAAGGATAACGAACAAATTAACATTCAAAACTTATTGCAAAAATATAACATCAATGATTGGCAAGAATTCTTAAAGCCAACAAAAAAATCGGTAGAAGATTTTATGTTGTATGATAATATGAAAAAGGGTTATGACTTGATTCATAAACATATTAATAGGCGAATTTATGTATTGTTCGATTGTGATGTTGATGGATATTGTAGTGCTTCTATTTTAATTCGATATTTAAAACAAGTAAACAAAAGAGCAAATATTATTCCTATTTTTCACAAAGGAAAGGAACATGGATTGTCTGACAGAGAAGTTATGACATTTTTAACACAACAACCAGATGGACTATTGATTATTCCCGATGCAAGTGGAGAGGAAAAAGAATGTGCTTTATTGACGAAAAAAGGCTATGAGATTTTATGTATCGACCATCATACTAATGAGCCAAATAAATACATGACTATGATTAATGCTCAATTCTCTGAAGAAACATTAAATAAATGTGGTTCGGGTACGGCAACAGTTTATCAATTTTTGAGATACTTAGATACAATGGATAATAAAAGATATAGTAAAGATTTAATTGATTTAGTCGCTTTGGGGAATATTGCAGACGATATGAGCTTGTCGAATTGTTATAATAGAGCAATTAATTATTACGGTTTACGGCGAATTAAAAATAAATTATTGTCGGCTATGATTGAAAAATTTAAAGCCGAGCCAACCCCGATTTCATTCTCATTTACCATTATTCCAAAGATAAATGCCGTTATTCGTGCGGGTAATCAGGAATTAAAGGAATATTTAGGTTGCGTATTGTCAGGATTAACTACAGTGTCACAAGATGATATTGATAATTTACTAATAGAATTAGAAAAAGCACATAGAAATCAGCAAAATATTATTAAAAAATTATCAACAGATTTATCAAATAAAATTGATAATAAGAATAATTTTATCATTTGTGAATACAATGATTGTGAGCCAAATTATACAGGCTTATTGGCAAACAATATCGCAGGAAAATATCAAAAACCAACAATTATTATTCGTGATAACGGCATTGGTTCAATGAGAAGCCCTGTTCCTATATTGGAAATTTTTAATCAATCCGATAGTTGTGATTGGTGTAAGGGTCACGATTGTGCAGCAGGAATTAAAATTAACGATATTAAAAGCTTTAAAGATTATTGTAATAGTTTGGATATGGATTTTAACACGGAATATTCTGTTATAAAATCATTAGATGTTCAGAATATTCCGAGCTATTTATATGGATATTTTGATGAATTTAACGAGATATTCGGTAATGATTTAAAAGAGCCATTATATCATATTTACAATATTCATATTAACGGTCAAGATATTCAAGAAATCGGAAAATCGAAAACAACAATTAAATTTAGAATTAATGATATTGATTTTATTAAGTTTTTTTGCTCCAAAGATTGGAAAGAAAAGTACAATATTCAGAAAGATGTGGATATGAATATTGAAATTATTGGTAAATTGCAAATTAATGAATATGAAGGAAATACAAAGAAACAGATCTTAATTGAAGAAATGGAAATCCAACAAGAAGAAAATAATTTTAATTTTGATGAATTGTTCTCTTGACAAATGATAATTGATAGGTTATAATAAGTAGGGAGGTGAAAGTTTGGATATTTATACTATCTTACATTGCCATACAATGTTAAGCAACGCTACAACAACAATCGATAGTGTTACAGGGTTTCAAGATTATGTAGACAAAGCCAAAGAATGTGGAATGAGTGCTCTTGCGATTAGTGAACATGGTAATATTTTAGAGTGGTGGCATAAAAAATGCGCAATAGAAAAAGCTGGAATGAAATATATTCATGCAGTAGAAGCATATGTAACCCATTCCCTCAAAGAGAAAATAAGGGACAATTATCATTGTTTATTGATTGCTAAGAATTATGAAGGATTTTTAGAATTAAATAAATTAATTTCAAAATCTTTCAACAAGCACGATAATCATTTCTACTATTCTCCAAGAATAACCTATAACGAATTAAAAAACACAAGCGATAATATAATCGTGTCTACAGGTTGTCTTGGTGGAATATTAAACAAAGCTGACGAAAATTTATATTTAGATTTCATTGATTGGCTCATACAAAACAAAAGTAGGTGTTTTTTAGAAATTCAACACCATAATGTCGACGAACAAATAGCGTACAATAAAAAACTTATTAATTTAAGTAAGCGTTTTAATATTCCGCTATTAGCCACAACAGATACACATTGTTTGAATAATATCCATGTCAAAGGCAGAGAAATTTTACAGTTAGCAAAAAATATTAAATTTGAAGAAGAGTCTGGTTGGGATTTAACCTTTAAAACCTATGACGAATTATGTGCCGCCTTTGAAAAGCAAGGAATATCGGCAAGTGTTTATAAAGTCGCATTAGAAAATACAAATAAAATCGCTGATATGGTTGAGCCATTTGATTTAGATAAAAATACAAAATATCCCAAAATCTATGATAATCCCGAACAAACATTCAAAGATAAGATAAATCAAGGTATAAGAGAACATAGAGAGGTTTTATCGCAATATCCAAAGCAAAAAGTAAAAGATATTGTAAACGAGGAGTTTAAGGTATATAAAAAGGTTGGCGCAATAGATTTTATGCTACTTGAGGTTTATCTTAGAGAGTGGGAAAAACAAAACGGTATTCAATGCGGTTTTGGTAGAGGGTCAGTTAGCGGTTCGATGATAGCTTATCTATTAGATGTTACACAAATGAATAGTCTAAAATTCAATCTTAACTTCTTCCGCTTTCTCAATCCTAACAGAGTTAGTAATGCTGATATTGATACAGATTATTCTAATAAAGACAGAGAAAAAATTAAATCTTTTTTGCTTAAAGACCACATGAATTTAGACAATATTCAATGTAGTGAAATTATCACTTTTAATACTATTGCAACAAAAGGAGCAGTTAAAGACGTTGCCAGAGCGTTAAATATTCCGTTAAATATCGCACAAGAGATTAGTAATCAAATTGTTGATAATAAAATTCCAGATGAGTTAAGAAAAAAATACGAAAAATTATTTGAATATGTGGATATTGTAAACGGTGTAGTTGTTTCGGTTGGTTCACACCCAAGCGGAGTTTTAGTGACAGATAAAGATATTGCAAGTAATATCGGAGTTTGTAGTTTATCAACATCTGATTATCCAGTGTCTATGTTAAACATGAAAGAATTAGACGATTTGATGTGGGTGAAATTAGATTTGCTCGGACTCGACAACATAGGAGTCATTAATGAAACTTGTAAACTTATTGGCATTGACAGATTAAACCCAGATAATGTTAATTTGAATGACGAAGATGTTTGGAGATCTATTCGAAATGATACTACTCTAATATTTCAGTGGGAAAGCGAAAGCTCGTCAAATTATTTAAAAAAATTTATGTCAGATGAAACAATAAGAAAAGCTAAAAGATATATTCCTGATTTTTCATACATCAAATGGTTTTCATTTGGCAACGGTTTAATTCGTCCTGCCTGTGCAAGTTATCGTGACGAGGTTGCAAATGGTAAAATAGTCAAAACAGGGCTAAAAGAACTTGATGAATTTTTAGCTCCAACATTAGGTAGAGTTACAATGCAAGAAGATATTATGCAATTTCTTGTCAAATTTTGTGGATATTCACAGGCTGATAGTGATAATGTGCGTAGAGCAATCGCAAAAAAGAAAGGTACAGAACAGCTTTTACCAGAAATAGAACAAAGATTTGTTGAATACACTCATAATACATTTAATACACCAAAAGAAAAAGCGGAGCAGATTATAAAACCTTTTATTCAAACGATATTAGACGCAAGCTCTTATGCTTTCTCTTGGAATCATTCAGATGCTTATAGTTGTATTGGTTATATTTCGGGTTATTTGAGATATTATTACCCTTTAGAATTTTTAACTTCCGCTCTTAACATATTTTTTGATAACGAAGAAAAAACACAAAATATCACAAATTATGCCCATCAAATAGGTATAGAGATAAAATCTCCAAAGTTTGCACATTCTAAATCTGAATATATGTGCGATAAAGAACAAAAGGTAATTTATAAAGGTATTAATTCAATCAAAAATATTCAGTCTGTTGCTGCGGATATTCTTTATCAAATATCACAAAAAAATCCCGATGATTTTCTTGAATTGCTATATATGACCGAGCAGATTAAAGTAAACGGCAAAAAGATTAATAAAACCTCAATGGAGATTTTGATTAAATTAGGGTTTTTTGATAAATTCGGAGATGTAAATTATCTTTTAGAATATTATTCTATATTTCAAAAATACTTTGGAAAAACTCAAGTAAAAAAGCAGGATTTTGGCTATTCTTTATCGAATAATATTATCAAAAAAGAAACAGAAAAGACGATTTTTATTTATGACTCATGTATGATGATTGATGAAATAATGCAACAAATAAATATAAAGGATTGTACATTATATCAAAAAAGTTATTATCAGTTAAAATCTTTAGGATATACTGATATTCATATAGATAACGCAGGACGAGATGTTTATATGGTTATGGGCATTGAGAAGAATAAATATGGAACACCGTTTGCCCAACTATATAAACCTAAGAATGGCAAAAGTCAATTAATTAAACTTGACAAAAAATGGTATTCAAAATATCCTATCGAAGGGGGTGAAGTATTAAGATGTGAATTTGAACATAAAAATAAAAGTCGAAAAGACGAAAAAGGAAATTGGTATAAGACTGATGAAAAAGAATGGATATTGAAAAGATATTCTATATTAACAAAATTGGAGGAATAATTATGAAATACTATGTTGAGGGTAAAGTGTTTGAAAATGAAAATGAAGCATTGCAGTATGAAGAAAAGTTGAATGAAGAAAAACGCGAAAAGGAAGAATTGAAAGCGCAGAAAAAAGCAAGACTCGATGAAATTACACAAAAAGAAAAAGAATTGCAAGCTTTAATTAATCAGTATTATAAGGATTATGGAGTAAAATCTGGGTTTGATAGTTGGATTGACTTATTCTTTTAATTAAAAAGAGGGGGATATGAATATGTATTATTGTCCTTTATGTGGTAGAGAGTTTGAAAATTTCTTTAGTGGGTACAATATTAATGTTGATGCAATCAGTATTAATAATCCATATGAAGAAAATTTTTGGGTCTGTGAAGATTGTGTAAAATTTTTGTTAAAACTTTTGAAATAACTCTTTACAAAACATGAAAAATATGATATAATATATATCCAAAATTTTAAAGGAGTGATGATTATTGCAAATTACTATTTACACAACAAATACTTGTCCTAAGTGTCAAATTCTAAAAAAGAAATTAAAAGAAAAAAACATTCCTTTTTTAGAAGAGACCGATGTGAACAAAATGTTGGAATTAGATATTTTAGCAGTACCACAAATGAAAGTTGATAACGGTAAGCTTATGAATTTTGAGCAAGCTGTTCAGTGGGTAAACAAACAGGAGGCATAAGGTTGGATATTAGAATTAAAACAGATAAAAATTTTACAACGACATTAAATAAACTCATAGAGAAATACGGAGAGGATTTTGAAATCCTTAATGGTTTCCATGACAGCCAAATGAATTTTAGCGACTTTATTGACAATTTTGTTGATAAAAACGTAGCAGACGTTACGATTGATGCTAATGCTAATGCTTCTCATAAGGATATTAGGAGTTTGTTAAGTGAAAAAGGAAAATCCCACGATAAATTATTCGCCTTTAATAAGCTATTCTATGAAATGAACAAAAAATATGGGTTAAAAGATGCAAGAGAATGGCTTGAATGCGAATACAATGGTGCTTATTATATGCACGATGCTCCAACTTCTACATTTTTAGCCTACTGCTTCGCTTACGATTTGAGTAGATTAGCCAAAGAAGGATTGTTTTTTTTGGATAATTATAATAACGAGCCTCCTCAACATTTAACTACTTTTACCGATGATGTAATTGAATTTATTAGCTACTTCTCGAATCGTTCTTCGGGCGCAGTAGGGATTCCCAATGTTTTAATTTGGACTTATTATTTCTGGAAAAAGGATTGTGAAACTGGATATTATATTAAATCTCCTGAATATTATCTAAAACAGACTTTCCAAAAGCTAATTTACAGATTAAATCAACCTTTTATGCGAGTAGACCAAAGTGCATTTGTTAATGTATCTATTTTTGATAGAGAGTATATTAAAAGCTTATTTGGCGGTTTGGAATATCCAGACGGAACTTTTGCTATTGATTGTGTCGAAGAATTAATTGAGCATCAAAAAGTTTTCATGGAAGTTGTATCAGAAATTAGAAGTAAAAATATGTTCACCTTTCCTGTTTTGACATATTCTTTATTGTATAAAGACAACAAGTTTATAGATGAAGAATTTGCTCGTTGGTGTTCAGACCATAATGTTACATGGAACGATAGCAATTTCTTTGTTAGTGGAGATGTAACAACCTTATCTAACTGTTGTAGACTCTTGAGCAATACTACAAAATTATCTGGCTTTATTAATTCTATTGGAGGCACAGCTTTATCTATTGGTTCAATTAAAGTAAACACTACTAATTTAGTTAGAATTTATTATGAAGTCGGAAATAACGAAGATAAATATTTGAAACTACTAAAACACAGAATTGAATTGTCTTGTAAAATTTTAGATGTCCAAAGAGAAATTATTAAAAGAAATATTGAAAAGGGTTTATTGCCTAATTATATAGACGGTGGAATGGAGATGGATAAGCAATATTCTACAATCGGCATTTTAGGTCTATATGAAACTATTGACAAATTTGGATATACAACAAAAGATGAATTTGGAAATATCGGTTACACAGACAAAGGAATTGAATTTGCATGTAAAATCTTTGATACTATCAATGAAGTTAAAGATAATTTTACTAACAAATACAGTTTTAATGTAGAATCTGTTCCTGCCGAAAGAGCAGCGGTAGTTTTATGTGCCAAAGATAATATGCTATATGATAAAGATTGCTCTAATTTCATCTATTCTAATCAATGGATACCGCTCATGGCAAAAAGCACAATAAAAGAAAAATTAAAACTGAGCTCTATTCTTGACATTAAATGTTCAGGCGGTAGTATCCTACATGTAAATTTAGAGAAGAATTTCCCAAATACCGATGTTGCGTGGGATATGTTAAACACTATTGCACAAGCAGGAGTTATTTATTTTGCATTTAATACCAAAATTAACGCTTGCAAAAATCATCATGGTTTTGTCGGAACAGATATTTGCCCAGTTTGTGGCGAGGGCGTTTATGACACCTATCAAAGAATTGTAGGCTATTTATCTCCGTCTAAGGCATATTCTTCTGATAGATTTAAAGAATTTAAAGCAAGACAATGGTACGATTTATCGCAAACAAAAGGTGAATTATAATGCTTATCAAAACTATTATTGATGAGGATTTTTCAAATTATAAAAAACCCTCTATGGTAATTGGTTGTATTTCTTGCAATTTTAAATGTTGCAAAGAAGCAAATATTCCTGTTTCTGTCTGTCAAAATGAACCAATTTACGCTCAACCTAATATTGATATATCTATTGATGAAATTATTGATAGATATATCAATAATCCTATTAGTAAAGCGGTAGTTTTTGGTGGTTTAGAGCCGATGTTACAATTTGAGGATATAGTTTTGTTTTTGCATAAATTTAGAAATGTATATAATCGCAAAGATGACATTGTTATCTATACAGGGTATTATGAACATGAAATAATCGGAGAAGTAAAAACTCTCCAGCATTATCCGAATGTTATTGTAAAATTTGGTAGATTTAAACCAAATGAAGAAAAACATTATGATGAAGTTTTGGGAGTGGAATTAATTAGTAATAATCAGTACGCTAAAAAAATATCATAAGGAGTAAAAGGACATGAAGGAATTAAAAGGAACGATTGAAAATTGGATTGCATTTGTAGATAATCCAAACAAAGAACCACATTTTCATATTATGGGTGAATACGAAGGCAAGGTTATTGTAACATCGAGAGTAATTTCTATTGACGAAAATAGCCTCGAAACAAACAATAGTATTTACACATTAGGAACACCGAAATTAAAATGGACAAAAGGAGCAGAGCTTTATGAAAACAATTAGTTTTGCAAGAATTAACGAGGAAATTAAAATTCCAACAAAACGTGTGGGAGATGCAGGATATGACATCTATCCTTATTTTCAAGAGGAATTTATGCTAATTCAACCTCATGAAACCAAAATTATTCCTACTGGATTGTATTCTATGTTTGACAAAGATTATGTAGTCATTCTTAAAGAAAGAGGCTCGACAGGAACAAAAGGAATTGGACAACGCTGCGGTACAAAGCGTAAAATTGGGTGAGAACGAAATTGAATTTTAAAGACAGAGTTAATAAAGAAGAATTTATACAATATTACCAAGAGCTTAAAAGCGCGAGAAAGGTAGCTAAAATTTACAATGTAGATAAAGGAACAATTCTCTCTTATGCTAAAAGTATTGGATTTGTAAATCAATACAGACCAGAGCTATCTTTATGTGAAGTGGAATATATAGTTAGCCAATACTATTGCAATAATGCTCGAAATGTCTCTAAGGAACTAAAATGCTCTTCTGCTCTTATTTCTAAGATATGGATGGAGGCTGGGTTAAAAGGGAAAATGAATAGAACGTACTATTTGAATGAAAATTATTTCTCTAAAATTGATTCAGCAGACAAAGCGTACTTTATAGGATATTTAGCCGCCGATGGGTGCGCATATAAAAGAAATAACCATATCGGAATGATTAGTATTATTTGTCAAAAGAGAGATAAAGAATTGTTGGAGATGTTTAATTTTTATTTAAAAAGTAATTACCCTATACATGAAAGAGATAACAAATATACTCATCTTCAAATTAACAGTGAAAAATTATATACAGACTTATCTAAATATAATATCATAGATAGAAAAACATGGACTTACACTCCATCTTTTAAATCGGATGACTTATTTGTTTGGCATTTCATTCGTGGGTATTTTGATGGAGATGGAAGTATTTATAGTTGCCCTGCTCATACAGGAAGAAATTATATTGTTCCGAGTGATTTCCATTTGTCTCTTTGTGGAAATAAAGCTACTATGATTTGGTTTTATAATACTTTTAAATTTTGGGGAATAGATGCTGTTTTAAAACAAGATCGAAAAGAGAGGTATTCTCAAGATTTTTATTATGTTCGAGTTTCTAAACTTGATTCTCTATGTAAGTTATATGAGTTGTTATACAAAGATTCTTCTTATTTAAGGCTGGAAAGAAAGTATAATAAATTTAACGATTTCCTTATAAAACTCGATGAATTTAAAAAGTGCCGTCCTTAATAGAAATATTAAGGTAATAAAATGGGGTGTATCGGTGAAGCCTTCCGTTTTATAAGGTAATACCGAGGGTTATATCTATCTAATATAATTTGTAACGCATAGGGAGTGAGCGATATAAGAGAGCAATAATCTCCCCACGAGCCCCCATCTCGTTTATCTATAGGATAAACTGAAAACCTAACGTCTAAACGAGGGAGAAAATGTATGCTGGACTTATGCGATGGAAAAGCATAAGAATTATAGGATAAAAAGCCTACAAGATAACATTTCGATTATCGATTCATCCTATCGAGGAGAGTGGTTAGTTCCCATTACTAACCATAATGACAAGCCGCTTGTTATTCATAAAGATTTAACCGACCAAAAGAAAATGAGTTTAGAAAAAGATTATATTGTTTATCCGTACGAGAAAGCAATCTGTCAAGCTATTATCTTTGAGTTACCTAAATTTCAAGTTCGAGAAGTGCCGTTAGCTGTTATTGAAAACTCTAAAACAGAACGTGGAGCAGGAAAATTAGGCAGTAGTGGCAAATAATAAATAAATAAAAATAATATCTATCATAAAAACAGAGGTTGGAAAATCTCTGTTTTTTTTATTAAAAAGTATTGACAAGGAAACTATCTTCTGTTATACTAACAGTATCGAAAGGGTAAAACAATCGACAAAACGCTAAAAAGGGAGGACTAAAAAATGATTAATGAAAAAGATTTACAAGACATGACCAAAGCAGAAATAAACAAATTACAAAAAATGATTGATGAAGAAAATAAAAGGAGAGACAAATCACAATATCAACAAATTGCAAAAGAGTTTGATAAACTTATACACAAAGCAAATGATTTATGTATGAGCTATACTGTTAATGGTGAAAAAATGTGTTTTGCATCAGTATCGCTTGATGAAAATGATGATTTAGTTTTTTGAATTTTGGGCTTGGATTAATCCAAACCTTTTTTGGTGACTCATTTACGAACCAAATAAGCGGTGTTTTTAATTTTCCAAGAAAAATTGACATTTCCAGCAAACCTCATTTCCCCCATTAATAAAGCTTATACTTATCTATTGTTTTTGTTTATAGAAAATTGTAAAAAAGCTATTGACAAATAATATTTGTTATATTATAATACATATATAAATTAAAAGAAAGGAATGATTGAAATGGATAGAAATACAGAGGGGATTCTTTTTGAAAATGTAATGAACGCTAAAGAAACAGTGGGTTGGATGATTGCAAACGCCACTTCAGGTTATAATTTAGAGATGCTTCTTGAAAAGGGGGCTGATTTTAAGACTGTCCGCAAAGTATTAATAGAAAATCAAAAAAGACTTATTCAAGCAATAAAAGAATGCGAATTTTATCTTCAAAAATATCGTGATTTTACAAAAGATTCTAAAATTAAATATCCCTTCAAAGATACTATAGATGTTTTAAAATGGGCTATTTCGCTTGTTGAAAAGGAGGATAATTAAATGAAAGTAAAAATGGAATTGAAGAGTATTCTCAAACTAAATTTGAGCGTAAAGTAATACGAGCAAGTAGTCGTTATTTAGATATTAATGATGATGATTTTAACGAGGATTATTAGGAGGCGTATCTATAATGTTTAGCGTAACTTGTGAAACTATCTACGGAGTTTGTCGAGAAATCGGAGAAATTTGGTGTTTAGATGAAGCCATGAAATTATGCGCGAAGTTGTCAGAAAAGTATCCAAGCCTAAATATAGTTGTTTACAAGGTTGATTTGTGCGAAGGTTATACACAAATATATGCAATGCGTGGTGGAAAGGTGGCATATTAATGTTATTAGATGATAATAAATTAAAACAGGTTATATTAGTAACAGCGCAAGAATTAGAGCAAGCGTCAGATAAAGAATTGAAATTGTTTTTAATAGATAAATTAGATGTAATATTAAATTTATTAGAAACTTGTGGACAACAAGATTTATATGATTTGTTTAATGAAGATACAGTAGATTATATTACGAATATATAATTACAGGCAGGTGAGTTATTATGAAAATTGACAATAGTAAAATGTATGACGCAATTTTTGATACCTTTTTGCACTTGGATGAAGATTCTAATAATAAAGAATTACAAATATACCTAAAGCACAAATTAGATGTGTTATTGTTTGTATTGGAAGAATTGAGCGATACGTCTTTATATGAATTGTTCCAAGATAGTATGTTAGTCGAAGATATTGAAATGGCTCGCGTTTAATGGAAGTGAGGGGTATAGAATGAAAGTTTGTTTCTTGAGAAATGACGGAAGTCAAATATGGGCGGGGAACAAAGAACAAATTCTACAGGATATCGAAGATAACTATTCTTATGAATTAGCAGATGAATTAAAAAGAGAGCGAGAATATTATGAGGATTTAGAAGATGGAATCATCTCATTGCAAGACACAGACTTGGATTCTGCTTATGAGGATATTTCGTATTTAACAAGCACTCTTTTGGAAATTGAAGAAATGATAGAAGGTTTTGAGAATGAGGAATATAGTAAAAAGAAAGTTTTATCTCTTTTAGAAAGCATAAAAGAAATTTGTCATAATAGAAGTTAGGATGAATTTATGGAAAAAGTATCATTGCCGATAGTTGAATTTTATTTGGGAGGTATTGAAAAATGAAAGGGAAAGGAAAGAAAAATTTAATTGATGAAATTGTATTGATTATTGATAGCCAAAAAGCAGAATGTATTGGCTGGGCAGAAAACTTTAATGAAGCCAAAGAAGCCCTATATCATTCAAGGTTAATTACCAAAAGTACAATGCTTACAACTAAAGGTCAGGAAGTTTGTAAAATTGCAGACATTCTTGAAGATGGTAGATTGCACAAATGGTTAAAAGGTTTATCCCCTAAAGAATTTGATTATTATTTTAACGATTTATACTATTTTGATAATATTAAACACATCAATAAGTACAAGGAGGTTTTAAAATGATTACAACAGTGAATTATTACAATATTTTAAAAGAAAAGACTAAAGAAATGGATATTGATTTTTTATTAGATTTTCTTGAAACTGAAATCGACAAACACTTATCAAAAGGAGAATTATCTTTTGATATTCAATCAGACTTGCTTAAAAAACAAGATTTAAATTCAAGAGAAAACATTTTGTTTGCTATAGACATTATTGTGTGGGCGTATTCAAAATTAGGATGGGAAATTGAATTAAGACGTTTTGATTTTTGGTTTGGTATTGTAAATATGGTGTTTCAATTTAAAACAATGAGAAATTGCAACGATAGAGAAGAAGAAAAAGGCGTCAAAGATGTTTTAAGAGAGAGAGATTTTAAAGATACTGATTTGGACGAATTTAGAGAACACATTGTCCCTAAGTCTTATGCTGATATAGTTAGAAAAAGAGATGTATTATAATGATTAAAGTAATATTATTAACGCTAAATACACTTTAGAGCAAAGCAAGAAGGAAGTGGATTCTTTAAGAAAACAAATAAAGGAGAATGTTAATAATGTTTAAAAAGAAAAAGAAAAAGAAAAAGAAAAATGCAGATACTCCAGCAGATTTACAACTAAAAGAATTGTATTATCCTTTTATAGATTTGCGTGATGAATTTTATTCGACAATAAGAGAAGTCATAGTAAAAGAAGAGGTAATTAAAATTTATCCAGATGGAGCAGATAAAAATAAAGCCATTAAAAACTATCACTTTGAGCAACAGCATTTGTTAGCTCTTATTGGAAAATATGATGATTTAAGAGACCAAATTGATAATTTTATCAAAAATAATAAAGAAGAAAGATATACAACAGCACATTGGGAAATTCCACGGACAAGTCATGAAACGATTGAAACAATTTATAAAATAACAAAGGGAATGTGATAATATGATTAATAATTTTTTTTCTTGGGTTGATAATAATTTTAATTACAAACTAATCTTTTGTCCATATGATAGGCGAATATATTGTTGTAAGAAAAAGTATCAATATGCTTTATTAAACTATACAGATTTTATAAAAATAATTAATGTTGAAAAAAATGATTGGTACAATACAGAGTCTTTTTCAAATTATGCTAAGCAAGTATTTCCAGAGGCTAACAAAGAAATTTGTAAATATGCATTGAAAAAACACAAAAAGGAAATAGAAAAATTTAAAAAACGTATAAAGGAAAGTGTTAATAAATGAGAATTGATGAAAAAGAATTAATAAATATGAGTACACAAGAACTTGAAGAATTATTACAAATCATTGCTAATATACAAATGGATAGAAAAATTCTTCATAGAAAAGAAATTGTAAGTAAAATTCAAAAACTTATAGATGAAGCAAATGAATTGGGAACTTTTTTTGTCAAAGACTCGTTTAAAGATTGTAATACTTATGGAAAAATACGCGTATACTTAAACAATAGTGGCGATATGGTATTTTCTTTTGAAAATTAAAAGGAGGACAAAATGAGACTTAATATTAATTTTGAAAGAATAAGTTACGAAGATTTAGATAGCGCATATCATCAAATTAGGGAGAAATGGATTCAGAGAACAACAGACAGGTTGGCTTCTCAAATTAGAAAAGAAATACCTGTGACAGATTTGAATTTTCATTATCACGATGATATAATTGTATACACTTCAAATGGGAAAAATGTGTTTAGTCGAGCTAATAGTGAAGAACGAAGGGATCGATAATGTTGATACAAAACGAATATGAAAAATTAATTACTTTAAAGGATGTGGACAAATATATCCAAACGGCAAACATAGAAAATTTAAAAGAAGTCCAAAAACTATTAGATTTAAGACAAAAAAGATTGGTGCTAAGTCAATATGAAGAACGGTTAAATAATATTCTAAATGAAATTCGAGCTTTAGGTTACAATATTTTTATGGATAATTGGTTTGAAGAAACATTTGATGAAATCCGTTTTGGTATTCAGGCTGATGATCCTATGGATATTTGTATTGATTTTTCACACAATTAAAGGAGACATAGAATGATTAATATTTTAAAAGTAATTTTGTTTATTACAACCATTGTTATCTTTCTTTTGGTAATTAAGAAAAGTTATGATAAGTCAATTCGTTGTGATAAGTGTGGCACGGAAATGAGATTAGAATATGCCTTATGCTCTAATCCACCTAAATATCAATATATTTGTCCTTTATGTGGAAATAAGGCAATTTTAAATATTAAAGGAGAGAAAGTAAATGAATAATAAGGATATCTGGATATTAACTTTAAACTTTCTCTTTGAACGTGTAACATCTTTAATTCACCAAAAAGATAAACAGGTTACCAAAATGGTTGACCCCTATCTTTTAGATGGTGCAAAAGAAGAGTTAAGAAACTCCGTAGAAGAAAAGGATAGACAAATCGAAGAAATTTGCAAATTGATTAATTATGTTTATAAATATCAATACCGAAAAGAAAATCCATTTGAAAATTAGGAGGATAAATAATGAAAATTTTATATTTTAGTAATGCTATAGAAACCTATGATTATATTTGGGGGGCACTCCAGAACAAAAATTTTACTATCATGAATGTGTCAGAGTAAGACCGATAAGTAAAATGTGTGGCATTACAGAAGCTCTATTAATTCCCAATTTAGAAAGAGGTACTTATCTCATAATCCCTGATGCAGGAGAACATCAGAAAGTATTCTATAAATTTCAGGATATTTTTAATAAAGCATGGGATATATATTCTGATAAATTTTGGATAAAATGCAAAAAAGAAAATTTAGTTCCAGAAGCATATATCAATTCTTGGTTTTTTGATTTTACCAAGAAACAACTATTATGGTTTCAATCAACTCCTTTTAGTGAATTAGAAGAAAAGGAAAATCTTATTTTACAGGTTTTTGAGGAGGTATTATATTGAGAAAAGATTATCAATGCCCACGTTGTAAAGAAATATTAAATAATGATGATTGGACATATCAAGATAGTGTATTTATAGGTGACAAAGAGTTTTATACAACATATTATCAAGAATGTCCATATTGTGGTTGTGATATAATTCTAACACAAGAATACAGTTTGATATTAGAAGATGAATATGTAGAGGAGGACGAATCATGATATCTTATAAATTAGAATTTCAAAATGCAAATAACGAAAGAATAGATAAAGGCATCTTTGATTCGATCTCCGAAGCTAAAAAAGAAATGTTCAGACTGATTAAAGAAATGGGTTCTGAGTGTTATTACACAAGAGAAGTAAAAAGAGAGAATTATTTATGGATTGATTTTGGAAGTCATCATGAATTTTTTAGAATTTATTCCTTAGAAAGTACAGTTGTTGGAATTATTCATGGAGGAGAAAATATTCAAAAGGATTTAATCGTCGTAGATTTATACCCAAATACTGATTTAGAATGTAAAAGATATTGTAATTAAAGGAGGTAGTTTATGTCTAATTCATTAAAGCAGGCTTTCGTGCTTAACAAGCCCCCAGAAGTATTATTCGCTTGGAGAACTACTACTGAAAATGATACTATTACAATAAGCCACTATTATGGAGAAAGAACGAAGTATCGTTATAAAATATATTATAGCATAAAATATGGAAAACATTATCGTTTTAAAATTAAAAATTGTAAACATAATTATAAACCAAAAAATATATCTAAGCAAGTTGAAAATCTTATTTGGAGAGATGGAGTGTTTAAATTAGGATAATGAAAATTTTAGAAATGACAAGCTTATCTATGTAGATAATAATAGTAAAAGTTAAAAAAAATAAGAGAGGTATTTGACCTCTCTTTTATTATTTATTAAATCTTTATAGAGTTTAATTTTCTTGTTGTTATACCAGCAACAGTAAAATCATCTCTGTTTAAAGACAAATTACAAAGAACTGAAATTTTATTCACAACAAATCATTTCTATTTAATTTCAGCATAGACTTTAATACACTCCATACTCATTTGTTGGTCTACAGACAATGGAATATTTATTGTTTGAATTAGATAATCTTCAATTTTCCCATCTGGATTTTCTACTCTAATTTTTTGATTTACGTCTAAAAACGGTATAGGAATACATTGGATATTAATGCTATCATTGAATCTTGAATGTAAAATTAATTCATATTTACATCTATCGTCACATTGCTCTTGATTAATAATATTATCATCCTGAATTAAAGGTAGCCAAATTTCACCTATTGTTCCTTCAATTCTAAATGGACTATTGGGGTCTTTGTCTTGTAATTCCGATTCAACTTGACTACCATCTTCTAAAACTCGACCATATACTTTTATAGAATTTTTAATATTAGAAAAGTCTGTTGTCGAGGAAATAGATGTTATCAATCCTGTTGTTAATTGAGTGAAGTCAAATACAACAGAATCATCTAATCCATTGGGAATCCGATTAAACCTAAAAGTACCATCAATATCAAAATATATTTGCCATGTATAATATAAATCTCTTAATTGTGAAATTATTTCATATACTGTCGTGCCACTTTCAAATTTTAATTCATACGGTGTAACTTGACCTATATTATCCAAAGCATATTTATCTATATTACCCATTTGAACAATAGTGTCCTGAATAGCTTGTGTAATATTACTATTAATAGGCACTACAACAGTCATATCAGGAATATAACCGTTTCTATCTCCTGTTAACAAAGACATTAAATCTAAGCCATTAATTGTTAAAGTATTAGTTTGAGAATTATATACACGTTCAGGATTGTTAATTATAAATATGCCCATATTCCACCAGACAATATCTTTTGTTCTCGGATTTTCTTCTCCAATATAAATCTGAATCCTTTTATCGAGCCAAATTCTTCCACCCTCGTCTATATCAAAATTCTTATCTTTAATAATAACAGATAGAGTACAAGAACGTCTTAAATCAGAAGTTGCGTCAATGGTTATAGAGCCATCAAATATATCACTCTCAAGGCTATCAACAACTTGATATTTAGAATTTAATAAATCAATTCTTACATATCTTTTATGATTTTTTAATTGAATTAAGTTATAATCTTCAGCAGTGATTAAATAAGCCAATATTAATCACCTCTTCTATTAATAAATATTAAATACATAAAATTTATTATTATATATTTTACCCAAACACATCGCATCGCCTTTAAGTAAACCAGCCGCAATCGCAGTTCCTTGAGCTGTAACCATAGGCATTGTAACACCATTAATTGTGATATTCGCCCCAGCGTTATTTACAATATTAGGAATAAATGCGATTAAGCCACTAACATCAAAATCTCTCGTTTCTAAATAAGGAACGGTTATGTCAATTAAACTTGCCGTAGAAGAATTGACAGCAACATCTGTAAAGGTAGATTGTAAATTTTTTATATTAATATAATCAGATTCCGTACTTGAAGTCGCTCTTTGCAAGCATACGTATTGAGTAGCCAAAATAAATCCTCCTTTTATCCTTAAATATATTCTACTTGTCCACACTTTTTCTCATTACATTTAAAAGTGCCACAAATAGCCGTAACAGTTCTTCTTGTAGAACCCGAAACAACAAACCATATTCTACCTTTTCTTAAAGGTTGATTGTCTAATAATAATTGATTTTCTCCACATTTTTGAGTTCCACAAATAAACTGTCCACAAATAGTAAGATTTTTTAATTCTGCTTGCTTTTGATATAAATTGAATTTTTCAATATCATCAGATACAGTAAACAACAATGTCCAATATTGCGTATTAGTTAAAGGAATATTCTGATTGCCGTCTTTTGCAATATATAAAGATTTTCCATCTTCACTTGTTACAACATTATTTTTCTCATAAACTTGACCAGATTGAAAAGTTCCAGTATATGTTAAATCAGAACCATATCCTGTATCACCAATAAAATCAAATTCCACCCATGAGGTGCTATTTATATCAGGAACAATACCTTTTTGATTTGCTAATGATAAATATGATTTATGCTGATATGAAACAATATTGTTGATTAAATATTGTGCGGAGATATCAAATTCTCCTATATATTCAAAATTGGCAAATCTTTCTCCTTGCTCCTCCAACGCTCTTTCTAAAAATCCATCAACGCCATCTTTGATATTGTCCTCTATATATTTTAATCCGTCAGACTGCTTATTAATCTTTTCTGCATTAAATATTTTACCAATTAAAGATGGATTTGAAGTTAATATTTGATGAGCTTCGTCATATTTATTCTGGTTAAGAAGCTGACAGAAATTAGTCCACAATAATCTTTCTGCAATATGAATATCTTCCATTAATTCTTGTCTAAAATGATAATTAATCAAGATGTTCCACCTACCAATTTAAACCAAAAATCTCCAACTTCTAATCCCGATGGCTGTGTAGAAGCAATGATGTAAGTTTGAGGTTTGGGAGCTTTTAATACTAATGTCCACCAATTAGAATCATTTGGTGAATACCCTTTATTATTATTTCCTTTAGAAGCATACAAACCGCCATTGTAAGAGATTAAGTTATCAATCTGATATGTTATTTGACTTGAATAATCCCCCACATATACAAGACCAACACCACTATCGCCCTTTTCACCTTTAATAGTGACTTGACGCCAATATTCTGTATTGGTAGGAACAATGCCAGTAGTTGGCGTTACTTTAATACAAATAAATAAAGAATCAACATTATCTACTGTATAAGAAACCATATTATTAACATTGTATAATTTATTAAAAGCAAATTCCCCAATATATTTTAATTCAGAGGCAATAACTTCCCATGCTTCTTGTTTCGCTTCAATATATTGTTGGTAATCTGTTTTTAAATATCGTTCCAATGCAACAATAATATCTCTATTTGTATTTAATTTATCGGCATTAATCATTTTATTATATAAAGAGGGATTTTGAGCCAATAACTGTTGGGCTGCACTAAAATTGCCTTGCAACATATAATCTTGAATTTGATTTACCAAAGAAACTTCGCTTGCATTAGAAACATCTGAGTAATCTGGAATACTATCTATATTGTCAGGGAAACTTGTTCTTGGCAAATCTGGATAAGTATTTGACATAACTTCACCTCCGCTTTATATATTTAAAACTACAAAAAAACCATAAATATAATTATACATTATTGCATATAACGCCCCAGCTTTAAATCCATCTTCGTAAACACTCCAAGAGCCTGCATTATATTTATACAACACACCAAAATAATTTAAAGTAGCGATTGAAATACGCACCGAACCTTTATTTCCCTCAATATCTACATTAGGAGAAAATAAAAGCAGTCCGATATTTTTTCTTTCAGCTTGAGTAATAGAACTAAAATCGCAAGTATTACTTTTAAGTTGAATTAGATTTGATGAAATGCTTGTAATTTCCAACATATGAGTAGCACTAACATCTGCCCAGTTAAGCCAATCATATGAATTTTCAGAAGTTGCCACCCACGGAGTTACATCAACTGTCGCAGCCATTAAATCACTCCTTTTATTGTAAATAGTCAACAAGATTGTTATTATACAAATCCTTTTGGCTATTTGCGTTTCCAATTTCAACCCAACTAAATTCAATATAAGAAAGAGCATTTCCCATTGATTTTATATCTGATTGGTTAATATTATCCACAATCATAATAAGATAAGTATTACCGTTGCTATCTTTCATGATTTTAGCGTTGCCATTAGAAAAGAAAGAATTGATAATTTCTAAATGTTTTCGCTCCAAGTCAATATCCACATGAGGCAAATTAGAGATGGTTGGAAATGCTCTCACAGAACCCTGTTTATAATTTAATTTACCATTCTTAATAATTGTAGGATATTGCTCTCCAAAAGGCATAAATTGTCCAATTTGTTGAACTTGTTGTTTGGAATTATTTTCCCATTCTTTATATAATTGAATATTGTTATCTTTATCAACCACAAATAGTCCATTAAAATCACTATAAATACTATTGGTTAAATAGTCGCCCTCTTCCTGCCCATAAACAGGAACTAAAGCATAATCATAAGTTTCTCTGGCACTTGCATAATTGTCTAAATAAATGAAATTTAAGTCGTCTACAGAAGAGATTTTAATTTCTTTCAAAGTAATCCAATTAAAGTCAGTTCTTTTCTTTCTTTTAATTCTAATAGCACTAATTTCATCAACTACAAAAGAGGCATTTCCTGCGTTTAAATTTCCGTTGAAATCTGCATTTAAAATTGTATTCGCATCCCATACAAACTTATCTGTATTATAAGATTGCGATATATCTCTCGAAATGCCTAAATAATCAAAAATGCCATTTTGTAGCTGAATGAAATTAAATGTTATTTTATTTGTTGGAGTCGGAAATAAACTTTCAGAATCAGAAAAGAAATTATACCCTAAAGTTATCATGCTACCACTCCCATGTTTTCTATTCTTAAATCATATAAATTATCTATTCTTCTCAACCACACAAATACATCTTCGGTTGCATTTGGGGTCGAAATATAATTAGATTTGATATAGTATTTAAACTCTGTTAAATCATCGTTATAACAATAAAGCTCAATAAAAGCTTTTTCTTCATCGAATGTAAAGTTATCAACGACCCAATTTAATATTAACTTTCCATTATTTCCAGATAATTCAATAATTTTACTATTGGGTTTAAAATCTCTACCAATTAATTTTAAAGTAAAGTCATTATCTATAGAAAATCCATCTTCGAATCTAACCCACGAACCATCTTTTCTTAAATCCACCTCTTTATCGTCTATATAAATAGGAGGAGATGGATTAGATGAACCAACGATTACATGAATATTAGAGCTAATTTGAACTTGCCCAGTATCGCACAAATTTTCTAATTGATTAATTGTATAAAAGTCAGGAATGATATAATCGACATTAAATAAAATTTGTCCTGTTGAAGTGGTCATTCCATTAACTGTATTGACAATTAATTCAATGAAATATGCGGTATTATCCTCTAACCCATAAAATGTATATTGAATATCTGTAGAATAGACTGCTCCACTTGTAGATAACAATATACCATTATTATCATAAAGATTAAACTCGAAATATTGTAGCAACTCACCTTGGGCTTGGTAGTAATCTCCAATGAAATTATAATTCGAGGCTTGAATTATCAATGAAACTGGTAGATTTGAGATATTGATAATCGGCGTTGATAAACATTGAAATTGAACGGGGTCTGAAACAGGAGATGAAACACCATCTACACCAAAAGTTTGAATTGTAGCTTGGTATGATGTTCCATTTGTTAAAGTATTAGCAGGGATAATATGATTATACTGAAATGTTTCAGTATAATCATTAAAAACTGTATTTCCTGTTAATTGGTTCTTGATGACTAATGTATTTCCAATAACCTGTTGCCCTGCTTGAGATATAAATTCAATTATTTTTTGAGTTGATGAATCAAATGCTTTAATCGAGCCTATGATAGGTTTTGTTAATGACATTTATTCTCACCTAATTAAGAGATTGTATACCTACGAATACCCTGCAAAGTAGGAATTGTCGGTTGGCTTGCTACATTAGTAAAAATTAATTGAACAGTAATATTTTGACTAAATTCAAAAGGGTTATTTAACAAGCCAATAACGGTATTAGTTCCAGCAGTACCTTGAATAAAATTCAAACCTACATATGATTTGTTATTATTTGGAAAATATTCCAATACACTAAAAGCAGACTGTGTAGATGGGATTAGAATTGGTTTCAACCCTTGGTTTTGTTGTAGCTGTGCTAATACTTGATAACCAGAAGTTAAAGAGGTAAAAGCATAAGGATAAACAATTCCTAAAGTACAATTAGAAGTAACAGAACTTGACGATGATGTAATGCCCACCCACAAAGATTGTTCTAATGCGGTCTTACCATCGCATGAAACAATAATTCTCGCTCTTGCCACCCCTGAACTTCTGGCGGGCATAGTAAAGTTAGGAATGTAGATAGATTCTAAATACCCTTTAGTTTTCTCTCCAGATAAAGTTTCAGACCACAGAGTGTAAGTATAAGTATTTGTTCCAGTCGTTGGGTTCGGAAGCGATATAAAATCCTGAATTAAATTTCCCTTAAAAGAAGAATTTTCCCCATAGGGCGAAGAAATATTGCTCGGCTTACCCATCATAAAATTGATATATTTTTCGTCCACTGTTCCACCACTTATTTCCTGTTGAATTTCTGCAATATCAGCACTATGCTGATTAATAGTAGAAGTATTTGTTGCAATATTATTTGTATTTGTATTAATTTGAGTTGTAGCATTAGCAATACCTTGTTCAATATTGTTAAGATATTGAGCATTAACAGGTGTTGTATTATCTACCCATGTAGTAGGATTATAATTAATTGCCATTATATCAATCCTTTCTTATTTTATATAAATTGTGCCATTAATATATTCAACTTTTAAATTAGATATTTTTTCAATATCTCTTAATTTAATATAATTATTTCCATTTATATTAACAGCTTGTAAATTAATAGGTTGATTATTTTTATATACAGTTATATAATTATTATCTTTTTGATTAAACAATTTCAACTCTGCTTCTCTCCTATTAATTAAACCTTGTAATATTTTACCATTAGATTTGCAATATGCAGTCCAATGGTCTTTAATCTGCTCTCTTGTGCGTTTGCCATTATTAGTTAACTGGTCGATATTACCAATATTGTAACAAAATGAAACTAAAGCGTCAAATTCATTTTGGTTAAAATGGTAAATACTTTGATATTTATTGACTTTATTCTCATATAGGATAAGATTATCTAAGAGTAAATTATCGGCTGTTTTTTGGTCGATTTTAAGCCCTTTATATATTGATTTACCATTAACTTTTCCAGTCCAACCATAACCAATAGTCCAAATACCAGAGCTGTCTTGATATGCTATAAGAGAGCAACCTTCATATTTTTTAATTAAATTTAAACCCTTTTGTCCTATGTTCATAATGTTATTATCTATCCTTGTAATTTTATTGTATATTTATTTTATTCCTTATAAGTAACCCATAAAAATACACACGCTACCGTCGGGTCTGATAATATAAATAACATTCTGCCATATTAATCTCCTTTTGTTTATTGTTTGAATTGTTTAGAATTAATTATTTATTTTAGTATACTTCATAATAATATTGCTGGGTTGTGGGAAAATCCATCCTCGTATTTTGCAATATAAATCCATCATTGGTTATTTGTATTGTAATACTCTGCGAATCTACAGTAAGTGAGTAATCTCTGATTCCTCCACTATAACTTGTTATATTGCCATTATCATATAATGCCCATATAAATGTTCCGGGATAAAGGGTACTATCAGTATGCAATAAAACTGTTATGTGTTTAGGTGTAAAACTTAGATTGCTGACTTGAAGTCTTGTTGAGTTTGTTCCCTGAATAATTCCATTTATAGTCTCTCTCTCTGTCTGTGTTTGTCCATACAAAAAAGCCTCGCTCATTATCTAATCACCTCTATCTGCAAACTGAGCGCTTGGGTCGGCTTTTCTTCAAAGCAAGTAAACGTTATCTTACCTGCACTCGTCACTGCCTTACTAATACAGTTCCACGCTTTTTTCTCCAAAATAGCCGTCGCATTAGTCGTCGAGTACACAGGCGTAATATGCGGCTTATCAGTCGATAAGATACCGCTTATCGAGATACTTTGGGTGTACGGCGCACTTGTGCCTGCCCATGTTGTCGATAGACTCGCTGTATAAGAATGAACCGTAGCTTTTGTGTCAACATATTCTTTATTTGTTGCATCTGTATTATTAGTAGGTGTTGCTAAATTTGTAACTTTACCCCCTGCAACACCTAAAAATCCAATATTTGGTGTAGTTGTATTATAATCCATACTAATACCAGAAGAATTGTCAGCATCTTTGCTCATATATAAATGATTTGTAGTAGGATTAAAATATAAATAAGGGTTATCTTCTGCTGGATTTACTAATTTAATTATACCCTTATCATCTATTGAATATCTTGTAGAGTTAGGAAATTTATTTGATTTTAATGTAGATAAGAAGCTTGTTGAATCATCAACAGCATCTGTTTTATTGATAGCTAATGAGCCAGATAAAGTACCACCAGTTAATTTTAAGTATTTATTATCTGCGTCAGTTGAAGTTAAAGCTGTATCTTGCAATGTTTTAATTGCAGCTTGATTGGCGGTATTATCTGTCTTTAATGTGGTAACATCGGTTTGTAATGATTCAATATCGCTTTCAGCCATAGCGATATTATCTTCGTTAGTAGATACACGAGTTCCAAGAGCATCAACATAAGCTTTGTTTGCTGCTTGCGTATTAGTAGTTGGCGTAGTCAAACCAGACACAACACCATTGCCACTTTTAAATTCTAAAAGATTGAGGTGTAATCCTGTTAGCTCACTATTATAATTATTACCTTTACTTATATAAATACCATTATAACCTATCTGGGTCATTGCGTCAGATGCTTCTGATTTTTGATAAAAATATGCTTCTGTTCCATATCTTGCGTGAGGCTCATTGTCACCATCAACTGCTATTCCAGTAGAGGTAATCAAAGTTCCAGTTAAACTCGGATGTTCCGAATTTGTAATTCTACCTCCATCTACTAAAGGTAGAAACTTTCCTTCTCCAGCAGTTGAAATTTGATTGTTTACATAATTTTTGTTAACGTATGAAAAATCTCCAAAGATATTAGGATTTGTATTAGCATAACCGATAGGTGCTGGTTTTATTTCCATAAGAGAATAAGAAACAAAAGTGACGAACGACATGGTATTAACATCATTAATTGTACTTGTTACAATGCCAGTGCCTTGAAAATATTCCTCACTTTCAGTTTTGTGTAACGCTATACGATAATATGAATTTCCACCTAATTTTTCAAGTGCTAATTGTACTGCATCAGCATTTTTAAGCTTATTTTTCTCATCTTCAGTAAGAAGCTCGGAAACATTAAATACATATGGGTTGTAACCATCAAAGCCACTATTAATTTTTTCTATAATATCAGTATTATCAATAATAACCATTTTTCCGTCTACATATTCTTTTGTTGTTATATCCTTTGACTCTTTAATTTCTCCTAAATTCTTCATTAATATTTCACCTCTCTATTAAAGAGTTGCAACAATAATTTTGATATCATAATCAGTCGCAGCTTCAATAGAAATAGTCAATACAGTACCGACCAAAGCAGAATCGACCATTATAGTTTCTCCTGTTGTTGCATTAGAAGCTTCAATGGATAAAATATCACTACCAGAGGTGATATTCTGCGTTGCAGATGTCTGTCCAGCAGTTAAAGTTAAACTATATTTAGTAACTACAGAAGTTTGTAAAGTAGAAACATCTTGTTTTAATTTTGTTACATCAGTATCTAAACCATGCAATAAAGTATAATCTGCACTTGTTAGCAAACCGTTTGCGCTTGCACTGGCAATAGCATCGGGAATGGTAACTGTGTGTTCTCCTGCAACAGTTAATCTGCCAAATTTATCAACAGTAAAACTTGGAACTTTAAATGTAGCACCAAAAGCGGGAGTTTGAGCAGTAGTATCACCATACGCTTTTGCGGTTACTCCGCTATCAGCCATAGAGATAGTACGCTTTGCATTTTCACCATCAACAACTATTGGAGTAATACCAGCGATTTCAGTAATCGCTCCGTCAATATTAGTCTGAATGATATCCCAGTCAGAATTTTCATTACCCGAACCCTGACGAGCAACAACAGCAATCATCATATCTCCGACTTCACATTTTTGTCCAACATATGTTCCTGCTGTACCAATCACATATAACCAGCCAACTTTATAAGTTGTAGGAATATCATCTACAGAATTAATCGTGCCTTTATATTCAAGACCCTGAGAGGCAGAAACAATTTTATCAATATAAGATTTGATAACTTTGTTTTGAACTGCATTAATAGAACTATCGGACATTTCGGTATCAATAGTCGGTTTGTCTGTCAAATCATTATAAGAACCACTAAATGAACTCGTGCCTGCACCGATATTAGTTCTTGCTTGTTGTTTCTGATTTTCTGTCAAGTCTTGAATAATGGTTTTAACAGCGTTTGTCGTAATTGCTCCACTTGTACCATCTACAGAGGACACAATATTTGTGGTATTGTTTCCTAAAGTGATAGTATTTCCATCAATTTTAGCATCAGTAATACCATAGCCCTCGATAGTGTCAGGTTTACTTAATATATTTGCCCATTCAACAGCGTCGGCAGTACCACCACCAGTTGCACTCAAAGTGCCATCAGAAGAAACCGCTAAACCTGCGCCAACTTTGACACCGCCAACCTGTGTAGCTGTAGCAGTCGGCAAAGCATAAACGGTCATTTCAACGCCATCTACTTTAATATTGCCATTAATATCAGAATCTTCTACAATCATACCAACAGTTTGCCATTTTTTACCATTATATTGCATGAGCTTGTTGGTATTTTTATCATAATAAATCTGACCTTGTTTAGGAGTAGCTGGAGCTGTTGTTAAAGGCGAAATGACTGCGTTTTGCAATTCATTTTGATTCAAATTTATATTTGCTAAATAAATCATTATCTTACTCCTTTGCTTATATATACATAACAATTACTCTCAATGGAGTTTTTGGTTTGTCTGCTAAAGTGACAGTGACTTTTGTATTATCAACATCAACATCGCATCCGATTTCATCTCCGTTAATTTCATCATAAATAAATACATTTAATATTTTTGAAGCATCTGTAAATGTCTTGCTACTTGATTGTTGAATGGTGGCGACAGTGAAATCTCCAAATTTAATTCCGCCACCACCGCCACCGCCAATCAAGGTTATCATTTGTTCTTTTTTGTCTACACCAAAAGAATTTCCATCTAAGAATACCCCACAGGGAGCTTGGATTTTAGCCATATGATAACCCCCTTAATACTTAATTAGAAATAGGATTAATCGTTAGAGTATCGCTATTTGCTGTCATAATCAATGTAATGCTAAATTTTGGAGAAGTGCCAGTAATTGTTATACTACTATCGTCTGCATTAGACATCATGGAAGTCAAGTCGACAATAGATGTACGACTTACATTACTGCTACTAATAGTATAATTCTCCTTAATAATAACTTTTGGTACAATGCCCTTTCTCATGGCGTTAACAATTTGCGTTAAAGATAATTTAACAATGCCTGTTTTAGAAATTTGAGTCGTAATTTGTTCGTTATTTTCAACTGGGATAATAGGATGTAAAGAATCCACATAACCTTTATTTGCCAACATATCGTCTCTATAAGGATTAGCAGAACAAAGAATTGGAACTTGATTTCCGTTGTCTGTGGTTTCAATACTTAACACACTTCCAATAGGCGAATTTTCGTCTAAAGAATTGGTTAAAATAAATTCATGTCCACCCTCTATTTTACGAGCCAGCGCAATATCTCCTACAACGCGAATATCGCTTGTTCTTATATCTCCATTAGGATAGATTTTAAAACCATTATCATATCCCTTGAGATAATAACAAGTTCCCTCATATGGGTCAGAATCGTCTTTGATTAAATTTTGATTTTCTTCAAAATATAATTTATTAACAGCATCATTATTTCCACTTGGATTAGGAACTGTGCAACTATCATCTACCACTAAATGATTGATTACTCCGTCACCAGTAACAATAATATTTTTAAAAGTCATAGTTTCATCAGTATAATCGTCGCGAGGAATAAATTTGCTATCAATTTTATGAACAAATTCTCTTACTTCCCAAACTTTAAGAGAATGTAATTCATCATACCTGTAAATATCAGGAGATGTCAACAGTATAGCAGAATGAATATCGGAATAATCTTTTTTGCCATTAGAACCAATCAATTCAATTTTCTGGCAAGCACTATCCCAACTTTCGCCCCCACCTAAAAAATAAGAATCTTCATCAAGTTTGAGCATTTGTAAGTCAGAGTATCTTTGACCGTCAAACTCAACAACATAAGAACCACCAACATATACTTCGGGGATTTCAACATCAGACACATATGCCTTTTTAATATCATTCCATTTAAAAGAGATTTGATTATCAAAAATTAATTTACTTTCAACGTGAGAAAAGATAGAAATATTTCGACCAATAATACTCTTGTCTAAATTAGAATCATCTGTTTCAATAACATAATCAGCGACCAAACCATTGTTTTTTATTTTAAAATTAATGGTTAATTTAATATCTTTATTATTAAAGGGAAATGTAAAAATCCAACTATCTGTACTATTTTCAGAAACAGATAATACGGAAATTCTTTTAGGATTGATTTCTTTGCCATCTAATAAAATTTCAAATTCGCCATTATTAGTACAATATAAAAAATCCTCTAAAGCATTTTGGATAGAATAATCTTTGGTTAATTGAGTATATTTATCTCCAAAGCTTTGTTTTAAATCTGTGATAATAAAATCTAAAAGTTTCTTTCTATGGGTTACATAACCTAAGTTACTTTCCAATTATAACACCTCTTATTATTCGTCTTTTTTAGGTACGGAATAAGTTAATGCTTGTTGACTATCAGAAACACCGCTTGTAGTAAAGTCAATAACAGCGTTATATAAAGACACCAAAACTGCAACAACCACTACAGGATTTTTAATAGCTTCAACAAACAGATTTCCTAAAGTCTGCCATGATGTCATTTGTTCCCAACTTAAACCGAAATAAGCCAAAATAGGTGTAACAATACTTAATACAATACTTACATAAAACAAAGGATTATTAAAGCGAACCTTCCAGTTAATTTTCATAAATTATCTCTCCTTATTGATAGGTAATAGCATAAATTTTTCATGGATGTCATCCATAACACCATTTGCCCCTAAACTATGATATTGTGTCCAACAATTTTCAAAATTATCCCTCGCATAAATCGGAGCATATCCTTTTTCGTGATAATGATTATATTCTGAAATCATTTGTGCTCTCAATAATGCTTGGATTCCTAACATTGTCGCAACCGTTTTCTTTTCCGTCTCTGCTAATTTATTTTTTGTTTCCTCATTGTGCTTTCTTTCATGGGAAATAAAATTTCTTACAATAAATAATATTGCCCCAGAAAACAAAGATGGTGCGCCTATAAGGCACAAAAATTGATACCACGTCATGTTTATCTCTCTTTTCTGATAATTATTTTCTTGTCTTTCTCCCAATAATCCACTTCTGCTCCTAAAATTTCCCCAATTAATCTTAATGGAACTAATGTTCTATTGTCTTTAATGGTCGGAGCAACATCTGATTCTTTGACCTCACCATTAAATGTATATTCTTTATTGTCGATTTGTAATTCAATAATATCCCAATCTTTTATTTTATCCACAACAACCCACGCCTCATTTAAGGGATAACTCCAAGGAATAATAGCTACACCATTATTTCCCCAAGCTTCGCCCCAACTATTTTGAATTAAAATTCCATTTTTTGTATAGCCAAATGCACAAATAGCATGATAGCCAGCTTTATCTTCATCGGATTTTGGCATTGGCAATTTCATATCTTTCTCACTCTTAAACCAAAAGGCATCAAAACTTACTGGTACATGAATAGATAATACACACGCACCATATTGGAAAATTGCCTCTTTAATATCGTTTTTATCTGACAAACTAATGTATTTTGTACCATTATACGGCAGGGCTTTGTCTTTTAAACCTTTTACCATATTTTTAATGCCCATATTGGGGTATTCTGTATTTGTCGGCAAATCTTTTTTTAATACAACGCCATCTTCGCAAAGATGTTTACATCCCTCTCTTACATACATTCCTTTGCCTTGCCAATCTTCTTCTGTTCTATTATGGTAAATAAAATCAGTAGAAAATTCTCTATTTGACTTTTTCTCTCTTTCTTCTTGATACCATTTCATAGTAGACAAAGCATGAGCAACGCAAGAGCTTACATTATATTGATTAATAACAGGAGCATATTTATCTGGTAAATATTCATCAGGTAGTACACCCATGTTTAAATATTCTTTTGCCTTATAATCTCTGCTATCTTTGGGAGATGGAATTGCGCCATAAGCGTGTTCTCTCATTATTTCACCCCTTATTTAGATAATATAAACGCATCACTAAAATCATTTAATGGAACAACAATTCTTACAACCTCATTATCAGAAAATGTTCCAGAACCGTAAACTGGCAAATCATACTCTTTACCGTTTAGTAATACTTTATAAATACCTGCACTAATATTAGATACAATCTTTGCACGATAAATTTTTGTAAATGGTAAATTTTTACATATTGTGTTTATACAATCCACGATACTATCAGACAATTTCTTAGATAGACTTTCACTCATTTTCTAACACCCCAAATTTGAATTGATGTGCCTTGTGGAATGTACGCTTCTCCATCTCCACTAACTTTAGCTGCGCCAATTCTAATTTTATTAATTGATTCAACATTAAAAATTGTTTCTGGATTAAAATTAGCTTTATTTATCGTTGTTGTTGCATTTTGAAATGTGTATACATTGGTTGGATAAACAGTATCTAAATAACCATTTACAATCTTTGAATATACATAAGTGTATATTTTCTTATCATGAATGATAGCATACTGATTGCATAAATTATTACTATTATTTACAACAACAGACAATGAGGACGTGTTAGTAGCAGGCTCAATATCTATATATAAATATAATGCTGAAAAATTATATGGTAATCCGTTTGGCTCTGTAGCTTTATCAATAAAAGGCATATCTTTATCTAAAACAACAGTTTCAATTAATTCAAATTTGTTTTCTTTATTAGCCCACTCACACAAAAATGTTCCATCATCATTAACCTGTTTTACAACTAAAATATTTCCTACTGATGGCATATTCACTGGCTTATCCAATTTATTATCAACATTTGGAATAGTCGGCTTATCTGTTAAGTCATTATAAGAACCACTAAATGAACTCTTATTGTTCCAATTATTAATCTCATTGTCTGAAACAGTTTTGTGTTCTGAATCTTCTTCTAATTGAGATAATTTTGTAGGAATTGTTATTTCAGATTTGGTTTGATTTACAATACTTTCAATATCACTATCTGTAAAATAGTCTACACCTTTAACTGGGGTTTTGCCATTTTGAATATCAGCGGTAGTAGTTTGTTCTTTGTCTGTAATGGTTATTCTCGCACCATTAGATGTTTGCTTTACCTCTGCCGTAGGAGAATATCCATCTTGTCCCTTTAAACTGTTTAATTGTTCTGGGGTGAACATATCATAAGTGAAATCTTTACCATTTTTTATTATAGCACTTTTAACGCCTAATCTATCAGTAATATAAATTGTTGCTCCAGTTTCCGTTTGTTCTGTTTCTACTGTAGGGGAAATACCATCTGCTCCCTTTAAAGATACAAGCCAGCTTTTAACAGAACCCTCGAATCCCTCTTCAACTGCGATTTCATAAGCAGATTTACCATTATCGCCACGAGCTTTAATTCCAGTATCGACAGCTTTGCCTAATTCATCATCGTACTCAAACCAATTTCCATTTTCTCCAATGTAGGGAGAAATACCTTTCTCAATAACCGCCTCGGTATAGGTTTTAACTTTATGATAATTATTATTCTCAATTTGTTTAATTTGATAAACATTATCCATCTTGTGTCTCACCCATTATATTCTTATTATCCCACTCTACAATAATATCATTAATTTTTTGAGCAAACTGTGTATATCCATCTTGTCCAATCCATTTAACCAGTATAACGCAATTTCCTGTGCGATAATTAATTGTTTGCTCTTGAGTTTGAGGACATTCAACAATACCCTCTCTAATTTTTACCGAATTAATATCCCAAGTGGTTAGTTCATTTGAACCTACATATAAGCCTATTTCAATTTGTTTAAGCCAACTCATATCCTGTCCAAAATCAATAAGAATAGGTTTATTTGTACCTTGAATAATCAATATATCACCCACTTTGTTTCTTTTATAAAAACCATAAAGGGATGCCCCAATAAACACCCCTTTAGTTTTAAATACTATATGCTTTTTGCTTTAATTTGTTTGGCAAATCTAATAAAGCTCTTTGAATAGTTTCAACAGAAGAATTGTCGCGAATATTAGGTAACGCAACAGTCAGATTTTGAATATTCATATTATTGCTGCTATCTTTCTGATTAACCGTATTCGTAATACTGGCTAATTGCGGAATACTATACCGTCCTAAATTCATAAGATTTTCGGTCAATTTATTAGGGATAATACCATCGCCCTGATTTAATACTCTTAATTCTCTACCTTGTTCACCAACTAAAGATAAACCAGATTGTGGAACAGATAATGAACCAGTGGCATATTTACCTTGAGCAATTTGACTCTGCGCCCATTTCTTTTGTCCTGCTGTTCCACTACTTACCAAATTATCTAAATATTTTTTCTGATTAGAACGATTATCTGTAGAAGATGACGAAGCTCCTCCTCCACCAGACGATAATCCAGCTCCAGCACCAGCACCCATATAATTCTGTCGAATTTGTAGATTGTTTATTTCGTTGATAATTCTCGTATATTCATCTTTAAAATCTTCAAGATTTTTAATTCTATCTTGGATATTTTGGTATTCTTTATTTTTGCCAATAGTTTGTTCATTTAATAAAATATTCTGTTGCTTTTCGTAATTATCAACAACATCTTCCCACTGTTGTTTATAATCCTCGAGTTTTGCAATTTCCTCATCGATTCGCTTTTCTTCTGCTTCTTGTTGCTGATTACGTTTATATTCGTCTAATTCTTCTTGAGCTTGTCGAACAGCTTCAACGTCCTGCTCATATGTCCATCCAATTCCACTTTTCCAGATTCGAACTTTTTTCTGTTTAGCGGCTTGTAGTGCATCTTCTAATCTTTGAAGTTCAATACCATCTGCTATTTCATCGTTACGTTCTTTTAAAGTATCCTTTTCTTTTTCTAATTGAGCAATTTGTTCATCGATAGCAGAAACACGTTCATCTTTAAGATATTTTAAAAGCTCTAATTGAGCATCTAAAGAATTTTTTAAATTCTCTAATTGTTCTTCTTGAGCCTTTTTTACATTTTCTGTTATCTTATCTTGAATATCTTTTATATCGTCGGCATACGACCACCATTGCTTGTTAAGCTCTTGAATATATTCATGGTTGCTCGCCAAACCTTGTTTTTCATATACCGCCCTTTGAGATAATAACATCTCTTGGATTTTCTGCATCATTTGAATACGTTCCTCGTCTGAAGCACCATTCTTTTCTGCGATATATAATTGATATTCCATATCGGAAATAATTTTCTGATATGCTTCGTGTTGAGCTTTTAAGGATTCTTCTGCTTTTTCTTGAGCTGTTTTTACAGAAGAGCCACCACCATTGCCAGTAGAAATAGAATCTCCTGTGCCGCCAGTGGAAACCCCCATAGCATTAATTGTGTCAATCTGATTTTGAATTAATTGTAAAGCATCTTTAGTAGAATAATATGTTTGATAATCGGCATATTTCTTTTCTAATTGAGAAGTGTCTACACCTTGAGCTTTTTGCTGAGCAATTTGATTTCTTAAACGAGCCAAATCACGTTTAGAATATCCGTATGCTTCAATGCCTCCTGCTCCTGACAAAGCTAATTGAGCATTTGCTTCGGATTGATAGGCTGCAATACGAGCTTGGACTTGTTTTAAGGTTGTTTCAGTTTTATCATATTCGTTTTGTTTCCAAACTCTTGCAGCTTCCTTGGCGGCTTCAGTGACAAATACATAAGCGTCACCTTCGACCTTTAAAGATGAGGCAAATTGTTGAGTAACAAGAGAAAGAGCAGTTGTTCTATTTTTGATAGTTTCAGTTACACCACTAACTTTATCGGCATATGCAATTAATTGTTTTTGAGCATCAGTAAGCTCAATTCCAGCCTTTTCGTATTCTTCGAATTTGGTAGCAGTTTCAATTAATTGCTGTTTTAATTCATTTTGTTTATCAGAACCATCTTTGACTGCCTTTTTATAATCCTCAATCATCTGTGTAGCTTTAGAGTAACTCTCAATGGTTTGCTCAACACCGCTTTTATCGGTATATTTAACGGTTGGAGTTTCAGTCCAGCCCTCTGCTATATACTGCTGTTTTAATGATTGATTGATATCTTCCTGTTTAAGTCGGGCTAATTCCTTTTGTCTTTCAATTTGCTTATCAAGATTAGCTATTTCGGCGGTTGTTCCTGCTGACGATTTTTGAGATTCTAAGTCTTGAATTTTAGAATTAATTTCGTCTAATTCATCTTTAAATCCTTGCGTTTTTTCTCTTGCTCTATCTGCCGCTCCAGCGATATAATCGAAAACTTTATATAATGCCATTCCTGCCGTAATAACAGCGGCAATCGGATTCGCTTTAATAATTTGGAATAAAGCTGACAGAGATATCTTTAATTTTCCAATAATTCCAACACCTTCGCTTAGCGAAAGAAAGAAATAAGAAAAAGCACTCCCTGTTTTCTTAATCATGGTTGTCGACATAAAGGCGGGGATAACTTTATTGGCAGCTATTACGGCGGTTGTGAATAATCCTAATTGAATAATAGCCGCTCCAATATCTGTGTTTGCAAACTCCAATAACGCAGTTCCCATGTCAATAGTTTGCTTTAATAAATCTGAACTTGCAATGCTATTAGCTAAATCCTGAAAAGCTTTCTTTAACATTTGGATTTTATACTCCAAAGACTCAGCATAAGCCTCATTTTCCTTTAAAGCAGAACCCGAAGAGTGTAGTGCGGTCTCATATGCTTTTTGAGTTTGGGAAAAATTTTGAAGCTCTGAAGCCAAAACCTCATATTGATTCTTCTTTTATTAAGTTTTGACTTATTATATTTTTAAAATTTCCAGTTTCTTTAATCTCCCAATATGGTATTTCAATATATTTTAAACCATTTCTTAAACAACATTCTTTTTTATACATGTCTATCTCTTGCTGTTCTTTTAAAGTTTTGGTAAAAAAATTATTTTCTTCGTAATGTTGCGCTCCATGAACCTCGATTATCGTATTGTAATCAGGTAAATAAAAATCAAACGGTAATTCGCGTTTATTCCTACACCAAGAAAATCTTTTTTCTCTAACATATTCAACACTAATTTCTTTTAAAAATTCTTCTATTATAAATTCATAATTGCTTTCTGCCTTTGAACAGACTGGACATCTATTGTGATGGTAATAAATAATATTCCCCCACTGAATTTCAAATTCTTTTCCACATTGAGAACATATCGCTCTAAGATATCCTTTTTTTGTGTCAATGTTTTCTTTTGAAAGAATTTTTAAATTTAAGTTGTTTTTATCAATATACAACCTCATATTCTCAATCTGATATTTGTTTTCTTGAGAAAATTTCATCATTCTGTTAGTCCTACTGTCCAAAGTATAAACCGAAGCGTTTGAATATTTATAACCATATTTATCAACCATATCAAAATTATGTCTACTAACATAAGTGCTGTCAATAATGTTATACCCATGTTTTTGACAAATTTTATTTGTTTCTTCTTGAGTGGATTTATTATGAGGGTCTTTGTATGCGCATTTATTACATTGGAATTTTTTATTGTAATAGATATGCCCCCATCTAACCTCATATTCCGCTCCACATTCTTGGCATAATAGTTTAATTTTATTTCTGCCACCACTCCATTTTGTTGATAAAACTTTTGCTGTTCCTCCATTATTGTAAATATAAGTTTGAATATTTTCAAGAGTATAGGGATTATGCGATTTAACTATTGCAAAACCACTTCTTTTATCGTTGATGTTTTTTATGGTTAAAAAATATTTATATCCTTCTTTGTCTATAAAAGAAAAATGGTCTTTTTCAGGAGATATTTGTTCTGGAAGTTCTTCTAAACATTCCAAATTAGCTTTTTTTATATATAATAAAGCTTTTTCTTTTTTCACTCTATTACCTCTCATATAATATTTTCATATTAATAGACTATATTTTAGTTGCTATAACAACCACAGATTCTTTCCATTTAATGGAATTACATAAGACTAATCTCATCTTATAACCAACCATGTTATGGCTGTACTCTACTCACTTCGTCTACTTTGTAGCTTATTCTATTTAATCATTATAACATAATAAATTTCATTTGTCAATAGTTAAATAGTTACATTTATTATTTGCTTTCGATAGTCGTTGAAACCTTGTCTTTTATTTCAAAAAGACGGTGGTCTGCTGATTTCCTAATTTATTACAATATCACCATACCACGATTATTGGTCGTGCCACTATATATATTACTATAATAGTTTGGTTGTAATAACTCTAAAGGTGTTCCAGCAATTAAATCTGTACAGGCAAGAATCAATTTACCTGCTATGGTCAGACCCAATGATTGTTTTTGGGCTTCTGACATTTGACCCCAATATTTAGCTATATCACCAAGGATATCATAAGTTGAGCGCATCTGCCCTTCTGAATCTCTAAGGGCAACGGTCATATTATTGTACCCTAATGCTAACTCTGAACTTTTGTTAGCAAGTGAACTGATGTTCAAGCCGACCGTCCTCAATCCGCGAGCAATTTTTCCTGACTGGTTAGGTAAAATTTCTCCTGCTCCAGTCATCAATGCAACAGTTTGCTCGAAGCTGTTGCCTAAAGTCCCCATAGCCGCCGCAGTTTTACTTAAACCTAACGACAGATCGGTGCTTGAGACACTATACTTATTCGAAACCTCGTTAATAGCATCTATAACTCGTATACTATCTTGTGCATTAAAATTAAAAGCTTTTAGGTTACTTATGATAACAAGAGCGGCATCGGCAGCACTTAATTCACTATCTGCTATGTTCTGAAATACTGAAGCAGTCTGGGCTAATATAGCAGCGTCACTTTCGGAAAATCCACTCTTTTTAAAGTTTCCTGCGGCTTCTACCATTTCAGCAGTAGTTCTACCAGTCAATTCACCCATTTCGGATAACGTCTGAACATATTTATCAAGCCCAGAGCCTCTTAAATCTGAAACCTTTTTAAATTCAGTCAATGCCGCGTCTAAATCGCTAACAGCTTCATACCATCCACGAGTTGCAGAAGTGACTAATCCAATTATTTGGCTAACCGTATAAAATTTTGACATTTTTTCAAAAATATCGCCTACGGTTTGAGAGGTTCGTTTCAATGTCTTATTTATACTATTCGCACTCGCATCTACAATCTTTACATTTTTAGGCAAGTCAGAAATTTTTCCAGATATTTGGACTAAAATTCTGTAAGTAGATTGTAAATTCTTGTTAATATTATTAAGAGAAGTTTGAACACTACTTAAACTTCCTTTGTCAATATTAACTTTTAGACCTTTTTGCTCAATAGTTTGTAATTGTCTTAAAATCTGGGAAGTATCAATATTGGCTTTTAGATTTAAACTATAATCTGCCAACTGTTATGCACCTCCATATTATTTTTTCACACGATATTTTTCTCTGGTTGAAGCAAAAATCAAGATGCTATCAGAAATATCATCGTCTGATTTTTTTTCTTGATATTTTCCTGTCTTACTATAAACACATTTCAGATCAAGATTAAATAATTTATTTGCCAGCTTGATGGAATTAGGTTTGAGATTTTCTCTTTCCATTCCTTTTTGTGTTCCATCATGCAAACCAATATTCTTTCTCCATGTTGAAACATAAATAAAACGAGTTTCAATATTAAATGAATATAAAACTCCTAATAGCATACCTTGAACCGCACCTAATTGAACTAAAGTCAATTTGCTTTTCTTATCAATTAAAGGCACATCTTCAATATATGCTATTTCTGGTTTGTATTCTAATAATAATTTATTCATTTTTGGAATTAAATTGATTATTCTATTTCTCCATGGAGCTTTTTCATCATCTGGGGTTAATTTTCCGTAATTAACTAAATTATCTTCATCAAAAATGCTCCAACCAATAGCTGTAGTTGAAGCATCTAAACTAATATATCTCATCTTTTATATTCCCTTTATCCCTAATTAAAAGAGTGAGAAATTCCAACTTGTAAATCTAAGCCGTATTTTCTTGCTTCTCTTTGAAATATTTTGTCCAAATTCAAATTAACATATTTTTCAAATTCATCCCAAAATTTTGTCGCAACAACAGGTGAAAATCCAAAAGCGGAATTATTTGTACCATTATTTAAAATGTCGGCTAACTCATGCTCTTTTAATGGCTCATAAATATTACCATGCTGAAATAGCTCTGCATTCCAAACCATTACCGATAAGTCCTGATAAATGTTCGATTCAACATAATTTCCCACGAACTTTGCGTTCTCCATAACAAAACTATCACTGAATTGATATGTTCTTGTATACCACAAAGGTTCTGAATCGTATATTTTAGTTTGAATAATAGTAATTAATTGATCGTATAATTCTTGGGTTGTATTATTTAGTATGTCGGTCAATATTACATTGAGTTGATTATCAGCTCTTGAGTTTATTTTCTGTACCATTTTTCGACATCTCACCCATAATTTTTTCTACCTTTTGTTTACTTGGCATTTTTTTTACCATTTTATTAGTAGATTCTTCTAAACTTCTCGCCAATTTTTTAATAGTATTTTCAACACTTTCAGCTTCACTTAAAAGGTCGCAAATCAATCCATAACTACTACATTCATATTCTACTTCGTCAATTAAAAGAATTTGCATGAAATAATTATATTTTTCGATACTAATATTTTCATCAACGCCGACATTTGTAGCGAATAACAATAAATACCAGTCAAGCATAATTTTTCTATCAGTTACATCATCGACTTCTAATAATTCTTGGACGATTAATTTAACTTTCTCGATTGGTAAATATCTCTGAATATCAATATCAAATCTTTCGCTATGAAAGATATTTGTATCTTTAACTTTTAAATCTTTCATTTTTAATCTCCTTTTATCCGATATTCTCCATTTACTTTCCTTAATTTTACAATTTGAGGTATATAATCAAATGGATTTTTGAACACAATAACTTGATTGTCAACCTCAACATAAAGTTTACCCTTATGTTCAAATCGCACTTTGTATTCACCTTTACCTAATTTAATAGGTTCTTGTTTAAATTTGCAATTTGCCATTTGCGACATCGGACGATTTCTTTTTTCTTTTTCGCACCTGTAAACATATGGGCAATAATCGCCAGTTTTTGTACATTGGCAATCTTGATTATAAGGTGCAACAATACAATATTCACAAAATATGTCCATAATACCGCTCCCTAAAAGCAAAAATTGAAAAAAAGGGGCGTTTAAACCCCTCTTTGTTTTATTCTACGGTAACTTCCGCATAAGCTTTAATATCAGGCTTATCGGTAGCAGTAATTTCAATAATAGTAGTACCAGCCTGTTTAGCCTCAACTTCACCAATATTGCTTACAGTAGCAGTAGCTTGTGTACCACTGGTAAAGGTTAAATTGCTGTTGTTCAATACGCCAGTAATACCACCAGAGAAAACACCAACAACTTTCAAAGTCAATTTCTCACCAGTATTCATAGAAATTTCTGCGCCATCAACAGCCATAGACTCCAAATCTTCAGACCAGTTCTTGCCATAAATTTTCATCTTAACAGTACCATACATACCCATATCAGAGCAATTTGCAGTAGTATAAGAAGCCAAAGCTCTACCGTTTAAAGGAGTATTAGAAACACCAGAAGCAGACATACTTAGAGAAATAGCACCAGATAACTGGAATCTTGGAATATCAATAATTAATTCGCCAACTTGCGAACTTGTACTCAAAGCTTGATTGGTGATACCACCAGCAAATAACGGATAAGTAGCAACTAAATGAACCTCACTTGGAATCATAGCAGACGGAACAGTAAATTCTTGCAAGGCATCATCGTTCGTATTGTAAGTAACGCAAACTTTAGAGCCAACAGGTAAATTGGTTACATTTGCGGTTTTATTCGCAAAAGTGATAGATTTATAATCTTCCGTACCCTCGATAGTATAAAAACCAACAGTGCCAGCATTGCCAAAAGCAACAGGTGTACCAGTAATAGTAATTTGATTAGACGTGGTAGTGGTTACGCTTTCAGTAACCAAAGAACTACCACCAATAGTAATATTGCCACCAACATTTAACGCTAAATATTGTAAATTAAACAAGGCATCGGTGATAGACATTTCAAGCAGACTATCATGAAAATACTGTCCAAGTAAGGGATTAGACAAACCACCTCTAACCTCCTCTGCCGAAATGGAAGTGGTTAAACCAGCATCTTGAGTAGTCTTAGTTGTAAAAACAAGTTGTGGCAAAGTAGGAGATTGAGTAAAGGCTCGAATAGTACTTACACCAGCTAAAATATATTTATCCAACTTTATTTTCCTCCTTATTAAATACTTGTAAATTGTTTTGCATATTCATTCGCATCACTAAATATATCATCATAAATATCCTTATCTTTTTTATATACCCAATGGTCAATATCTATTTTAGCACCTTGTGTGACTGCTATCATATTAACGATATAATCATATTTACTAACAATAGTATTAAAGGTTATTTCAAATAACCTATAGGGCATATCCATAATTTTTTCATGAGTATATCCACTCGAACTAAGAACAACACCTACTTTATATTCCAAAGTCGGATTTTTAATTCCCTTATTTTTTAACGCAAAATAATCTGTAACAATTCTTTTAAAATCATTACTCATAGGTCTATCATCGTAACCCTCGATATTTTGATATAGAATAATCTTTCTTAAATTATCAAAATCTGAAGCAGACAATTCTTTATTATTTAAAACAATTCTTGCTTTGTTTTTTTTTATCATTAAACAAATATTACGACCATTAATATATAGATTAAAATTATTTTCGTCAATATTTTCAATAAGTAATTCATCTTGAGGAATATCTGTTTTGTTCTTAAATTCTTCATCATATGCAATACCAAAACACAAATCTATTATATTTATAAATTTCTGTTTAATCTCATTGTTACCTAAAATTAAATATATTAAATATTCCAAATAGGACATTTTAATAACTTCGACATTCCCAATGGAAGATTTATCTATATCTAAAATCCCATAAGAATCTGAAAATTTTAAAAAATCTCTAACTTTAATCGGAAATACCTTTAATCCCTTATATTCTACTGGAATCCCTAACCCTACATTTATGGATATATCTTTAGCTATTGCACCCATCTACACGACCTACATCTGTGTAAATTGTACTCATAATGAAATAATACCCTGTAAAAGTAGAATTATTCCCTATTCCAACTCGCGACCTATCTAATGTTGATAATTGATGATTATATTGTAAATATCCTACCCCTGCAACATCTTGTCCGTTCAACGATTTCATTAATTCCATTTCAATTAAATCGCCTCTATTGCAAGGAACACCGTTGTAATCTACCATGGGTATTTTTGTACCGAATAGAATATCAAACTCATAACTAATAACAGCGGTTGTATATGTTTTTGGAAGAGTATCGTAACGATATATTTTTAATACAGGTCTGCTAATTGTTTCTAAATTAGGCTGAATATTAGTTAAAAAAATCGTATAATCATCTGTTCTATCTTGCCCATTCCAAATCATATTAATCTTTTGTTCTAAAGTTAAATTTGGCTGAGATAGCGCATCTTTCGTTGGATAATATAAGAGTTTAAAGAGATTGTTATTTTCAACGAGAGCCATAACTATCTTATATGGAATATATGGCATTGTTGAAAATGTATTATAATTACTTTGTGACATATTAATTCTCCTTAAAAGAACGACTTAATAGTAATTAACATATCTTTTCTAATGTCATTATAACTAAAAGATAATTTAATTGGCTCATCACTGGGTAATAACCCTTTAATAGTAAAATTATTTCCTTCTCTATTTAAAGAGTAAAAATTACTTTCAGAATAAATAATATTAATTTCATCATCTAACTTAACATTATTGTTGCAAGCAGAAACATTAAATTCTTTTGTTTCATACTGTCTTAATTCTGTAAATTCAGGATTAATAACTATTGTATAACTGTCTTGAATTTCATCTACAATATTAATTTTAATTATATCAAAAATATCTTCATTACCTTCAAGATGAACTTTGAATACAACTTCACCAGTAGCGTTATCTTTAATTTGATAAGTGCCATCATTAGAAATTATAGCTTTACCTTGTTCTACACTCCAAATGATATTTCTGTCAACATTTTTGCTATTCAATTTGACATCTGCCACTAATTGACCTGTAGAGCCCTTTAATAATTCAGAAATATTGGAATTAATATTGATTGAATAATTATATTCGAATCTGTTGGCAATATTATTTTTAATATCATCTGATGGTTCAATCATATCTAAATAAAAATCGTAATATAGTAGCGTTGTATCTTCTGTTACATTATTATTTTGCAGAATATTGTTAATAGCCGTTAATTTAAAAGGTTGTCCATTAAAGATAAATCTTTGATTTTTCTCAAAATTTAGAGTAGTTTCATTTCCTTGTACAATTATTACAATATGTCCATTAGCAGTAATAACATCTTTATCTTTTAATTGTTGTGGACTTGATAAGTCATATTCAATACAACATGGAAAAGAATTAATCTTGCCATTTGTTTTATCAATCCATTTTAAAACATTATTGCAACGCCGAACTTCGATTTGATTATATGGATTGGCATAATCTCTAAGATTAATAGTAATCCATGTATTGTCCTTCCATATAAACATTAAACCTAAAACATTTTTATCTGAAAGATTTTTACTTCCGAATAGTTTAAAATCGTCTGATTTCTTTAATCCTGTTCCCATGTCGATAGCCATATCAACACTAATATCAACAGGATTATATATTTCACTGCCTATATCTTCTTGTTTATATATTAATTCGCTATTTTGTGTTGAATTATCCCACCTATCATTTAACATAGCCTGTATAAATGAAGTGTATTCGTCTTTTGGGGTATCACTATACATATGCAACAAACTTCTATATTTACTAAATCTCATCTTTATACAATAAAGAAGAACATTCTAAAATAATTGCCCTTTTTTCCTTTAAGGTTGCCATCTTAGAAACTTCTTTGAGACCTTTCAATTTTTTCAAAACATAACTTTCTTTTTCTGACAATTTATCTTCCCCAGATAATTCAACAATTAAATTAAACAAATAGGCATTGTACTCATTTTGACTATTTTCTAAAATAGGCAACAATTTCCAAACTTTAGGAGCATATAATGATTGCATTACCTATCACCCCTTAAAGCCTTTGGAAATTAAATCAAGATTTTTAAATTGATAATTTGTTCCGTCTTGTTTAACTCTGCCACGCAACATTTTTAAATTTGCATATCTTTCTTTTAAATTTTGCCCTGTAGAATATTTTTTAAACTCTCTATTTTGAAGAGTTTCCTTAAATTCCAAAACATCATTAACTTGTGCTTGATACCACGCAATCAGCGTCCAGTCGGCAATAATAGCAATTTCATTAATATCAAAATCACTATCGAAAGTTTGAGATTCTAAATCATATGTTAAAGGTTTTAAACATTCAGTAAATTTTGGCAATTCTCGCAACATATAGGATTGGAGAATTTCTGTAAACAAATTTTCATCCTCTTTGTAGATTTTAGCTAATTTATAATCATTAATGATTACCATAGCTTCATCTATAATTGCCGAAAAAGGAGTTCCCACGAAATCTCCTCCTTTATTTCTTAATTAATTTAGATAAATCTTCAGCAATTTTTACAATATCATAACCAGACTCAACCTTAATTCTGTTTAAACTATTATAATCATAAGATTCATTTTGGTTAATACGTTCAGCAATGGCTCGAATAGTAGATTCTAAAAGCTCTTTATTGGAAATTCCAAGTAACATATCAACATCAGAACTATCGCGAAGTCTAATAATTTTATCTAATGTCTTTTTATCATATAATTTCGCGTAATCCTCTGCTAACCCTAATTCTTCTACGGCTTGTTTATCTGCAATATAAATCAAACCACTCTCCATAGTGTTAGGATAATTATTGACAATGTTTGCCAAATCGTCAAATTTAATCATTTGAGAGTCACCATAGGCTTTGAAACTATAAACTTTACCTAAACCATCTTCTTCTGTTGCAACATTAACCATATTATGCATTAAATTGATACATTTGATTTTCTTACCAGTATAAATAGGCTCAGATTTTACAGGCTTATCTTTTAATTCAGACTCTAAACTTTCAATCTTACTTATTAATTGAGCAATAATTTCATCGTAGTTAGGCTTTTCTTCAACTTTTTTTGCTCTCGTCTTGGTTTTAACTTCTTCAATAACTTCAGTATTATCTTTTTTTTGAACTGCCATTTTAAAACTCCTTTTATCCTTGAAATTAAATCGTGAAAAATAAGCTATAATGACAGCGCATTATAGCTTATTTTTATATATAAATTACTGCAAGTTGGTAACTACACCAGCAACAGCATTAGTAATAACTTGAACATCCCAAGCTTTACGCAAAGTGGACATCTGCAAGAGGTTTGCATTTTCATACATATTATCGGTATTACTCATGGTTTCGCCACCTAAGCCAATCTGTACCAATTTTTGTGCAGCAGGAGAGACAACGTAAATTTTGGTGTCATCCAATTTTAAAGAATACGGATTTGCATAGTTATAAGCATCGGGAATTTGCTCAATCGGAATAACGTCATAACCATTAAAAGTCTGCAACGCACCCAATTTAACATAATTATCATCTAACAAATATCTATAATTGTTATTGGTGGGCAATACAAATTTCAATGCTACAGGAGTACCCATAATAACAGGTTTCACACCATAATTGTAAGCAGCTACAATCTCACAAAGTTTGATTAAACCCTTTTCGGTATAGTTAGTAACAGCCAAATTGCCAGTCAAGTTACCCATAGTAGTTTCAAAAGCAGAGAAAGCGTCAGTTAACAAAGCTAACTCAATACTTCTTGCGGCTTTCATAACCTGTTCAGCAATAAACTCACGACCAGTCAAAATTTCATACAAATCAGTACCGACAGTCAACTGATGATTTTCAGGAACTAAAGTAACGGTAGTTTTGTAAAGTTTCTGCAAATCGGCGTGTTTTAATCTGTAGCCAGCTTTAGTAACAGTAAACAGAGAGTTATTTTCCAACTCGAAAGACATACTATCACCAAGGTCAGCAAAACGAAAATCTGCAATATAACGTAAAGAACCAGTGGTTAATACTTCTGGCAGAACCATATCAAGCAAAATATCACGAATCGAATTAGCAAATTCTCTTACTACGGTATGGTTTGCATATTTTTTATAACTACCCATAACGCCATCTACAGTCATGCCAGTGCCTTTGACAATCTCTTCGGCAAACATTTTATTGATTGCTTTATTCATATCAGAAACAGAAGTTTCTGCAAATTTCTTACCTTTTACGCCTCTTTCAGCTAAAAAGTTTTCACAATATACATTCATTGCAGTATATAACTCAGGAGAGTTTTCTGCAAATTTTTTAACAGCAACAGTCTCAAACATTATGTCTATTCCTCCTTAAATTATTCCTGTACGCAAACAATCTTGTACGCAGGAGCATGTTCCATGCCAATACCTACTTTTGGGAACGGTAAAACGCCAATCCATTCAACCTGAAAAGCTGTAGAGCCAGCAGTTGCGCCAGTAGCTTTGGCAACACGAGTAAAGGTACTCTGTCCCGCTTTGGCTTCTAAGAAATCACCTGCAACAATTTCAGAAGCATCATCAATACAATCGGCGGTAATTACAATCTGGTCGCCCTTTACAGGTTTAAAAGCACTAAAAGTACGTTTTTTAATGTTAACAAAATCTCTCGGGTCTGCACTCAAACCAGCAAACATCTTACCGTTTACCTCGGTATAATGTTCACTCGGATTATAAGCAATCCACAAACCACCTAAAGTACCAGCAACAGGAGCGGTAGCAGTCCATACCTCATCTCCCTGTTTAGTCGGAGCGGCTAAAGCGATTAAAGCGCCACCCGCAACATCATTCTCACTTACACAAAATCTATTTAAAGCATCTACATTAGTAGCAGAAATTCTGCTTTCAACAATTACACCATTTGCCATGTTATAAGTCCTCCTTATATTATTTTAAGAATTTTTTAAATACATCCTCTTTGCTTGTTGGTTTTGTTTCATTTGTTACACTTCCAACAAAACCCATTCTGATAATATCTTCTTTTTTCTTAGTTTTCTTTTTGCTTTCATCATAAGCGAAAGATTTAACTTTAGATTCAAATTCTGCGATTTTCTCAAATTCACAGTTTTTGCCTTCTTCCATTAACTCTTCATATTTTTCAACACTCAAATCATCTTTAACATTTGCCATAATTTTATCTACGGCAAAATTCTTTTCCTCATTGAGTTTTTGAATTTTAAAGGTTCTCAACTCTTCTAACTCGCAAGCCATGGCACAGACTTTTTCCATAATGATATTAGTCTGCTCGTCGGTTTCGTCAACCATTTTCTTAGCTTCTTCTCTTGCTTCGACAGTTTCAGCATTAACCATAGCCATAATTGCCTCAGAATTTAAGCCCATTTTTTGCACTTCGGATTTCTCCATTTTGTCAAAATCAATCTCGACTTTAAACTCTTTGTCATCTGCTTCTGCGTGAATTTCAGCAGGAATATCAAATCTTTCTTTGGTTTCTTCGTTAGTAACGACAACTTTATCGTCTTGAATACTATTGACAAAATAATCTTTGCCCAAATGTTCTTGGACTTTGCGAATTACGACAGCGTAAACCTCTCTGCCCTCTAATTCATCAAATTTCTTTTCTGCCATTTTTTCACCACCCTCATCTGCTAAATCAAAATCTTTATATAATTTTTCAACTTTATCAATAACTTCTTGCTCATCGTTCTGTTTAGCATAAGTTAAAGCGGAACTTAAAGCATTTCTGTTATAATAAAAGGTGTCACCGACTAACTGCATTAAGGGATATTTCAAATGTTCGGATGGAGCTTCTTGCCAGCCATCTTCGACAACACCGTAGACAACTTTAACTAATTCATCTCTGTTTTCGGCGTTCATAACTTTATCTCTAATATCAGTTTTATCAATTTCTCCCCAAGGAGTATCTTTCAATTCTTTTTCATTGATTTTATAAGTTTTTTTATCAGCCAATTCCTTTTTTCTCCTCTCGCTAAATAATTTCAAACTATTATTATGTTTAGAATAATAATCATCGGCACTTTCAGCAGAAAATCTTTTAATATTCATCTCTGCACCCTCACAACTCGGTTTATAATTTAATCCAAGAATTGTACAGCCATGAAACATAATTTTTTCAATCGGATTATCTCCATTTTCATCTGGCTCTTCCTGTTCGATACAACTAAATTCAGCACTAACATTTCTAAAATTATGCTCTTTAAATAACTGATATACAGGGGTAGCATATAATTTAGAAATCAAGACATCAAACACCGCAAATGTTTTACCATCTTTTTCTTTAAACTGAATTTTTCCATCTTTTGGAAAATAGCCTACAATTTGTTGGTCTTGTGTATGAGTAGTGACATCCTTTTGAAAATCGGAATATTTAGCAATTAGAAATTTCCCTAACATAGTATGAGCATCACGTTTAAGAACATCGAGAGAAATAGGGTTTTTATGACTATTGTTGCCCTCGGCTAATAAGTAAACTTCACCTAATGCAAAATCAACATCTTCATCATCGGTGAATAAATAAATATCATCAACAGAAAATTGTTTTATTTTCTCCATTACTTATTCACCACCTTTCAATATATTTTATCAATTCATTAGTTTTTTCATAATAATAATAACCTTCCCAAAAATATTTTGGGGAAAACCCTTGTTTATGAAGTTCCATTGTTTTGTCGCTATCAACTTTAATGTATTTATCTTTCTCTCTTGGTTTTTGCCTAAACAACATTTTATTTATCTCCCAAGATAAAGAAATGGTCTTTTAAATGAGCGTCAAAACTTGGGTTATCTTTATATAGTTTGATTTTATCAACCAACAAAATACATTGGTCTACAATATTATTATAATACACATTGAAACTTAATAAATCAGATGCAATTTGTTTGTCCATATTCTCCATTGCAATCTTAATACACATAGAAAGCTGGTTTTGAAAATCAATAACGATTTCAAGCAATTCGTTTAAAACTTCTTCTACAGTATTGTACTGTTTATCCATTACTGGAATACCACCAAATACAACACTAATATTATATCGTTCTAAGCACTTTTCACTTAAATCGTCACCAATTCCGTTTGAAAAATAATGAGCAATATATTTATGAACCACATCGGCAGTCTCATTATACGATAAATCAGCCAACAAAACAGATTTCATTCTATCAATTCTGGCATTATCAATATAACATTGAGTAATTAGCTCTTGGACTGCTGACTTGGTAGGTGCTGTGATGTTCAAAGATATTCACCTCTATCAATCATAATCTCTACTTTCAGTTTTAACTTCATCCTGTTCTGGTCTGCCTTGGTTTTCTGTTACATTTGCAGTATGAATAGACATTAATTGCCCAAGTTTAGACATAAAGTTACTATTTTTACCCTCGTCTAACATACGACTGAAAGATTGAGGTTCATAGCCAAAAGCTTGTGCAAAAGCCGATTCGCTAAGAATAATACCTCTATCTGCCAATGCGATAACTTTATCTTGTCTATTCTTTTGTTCGAACCAATAATTAGAACCATCGAAATGAAATCTAAAATGATATTTCTTTAATTTTTTGTTAACAAAGTAATTCAAAAAATTCTCAAATTGAGTGTATAACTTTTTCATTTTACCATAGTCATTACTAATTTGAGCGAACAATTCAGCTTCAGATACTTTATCTGTACTATAAATGACTCTACTTGCCGAAGCACCTAAGCTTGCGCTGTTCTTAGTTTGAGTAGTATACATTTCGGTATCCTTATCTTCAAATTGGTAAAAATCAACATTGTCTGCTGGCATTGCACCAATTTTAATGTTATTCCCAATACCTTCGCGAACTAAAGACAATAATTGACCCAAAACCTTAGGCTCAAAAGCTGTGGAGTTAGGTTCATTCGTGTCTTTGAGCATTTTAATTTCACCAATTAACAAACCATAAGCAGAAGCAAAATTTTTATCATTCTGCAACTTTTGAACTACACTATCTAATACAGTATCTTTCATCAAATTAGCCAAAGGTGGTGTGATAGCAAAATCGTTAGTGTTATACTTAAAAACCCACGCTCCGTCATTAGGGGAAGTTTGAGTCCAATATGCCCACGTTCCATCTCGATTAACAAATTGATTAGAAGGTATATAATTATATTGATTCTCTGATTGAAAAACATTTAAGTAATATTTTTTAAAGACAGGAGCAAATAAGTCGATATCAATGCTTGGATTAAGAAACAAGCTCATATTAAAATCATATAAGAAACCATATTCACAATAACCTGTAATCATACAATAATTTTTAGGCATAATTTGAAGTGCATATTTTGGTACTTTTTTATTACTTAGCCCGATGCCATTATCTCTAAACCACCTATAATCAACATCATTTATCAAAATGTTTTTAACTACATCTTTGAAATAAGTTTTATAATCAAAATTATCTAAAAATTTAAAAACTCTATTTTCATCTTCTTTGTATTCTTTTGATGAATAATCAGTACCAAAAGCATTAATACAATCCCAACGCAAATCAAAAGATAGAATATTCGCAAAGTAATCTACTGTTTGACTAAAAATTCTGTCAAAATAATTCATATATTGACTAAAAGAAGATAATAATTCAGAAGAATTAGGGGTGTCTTTTAAAGCTTTAACAATAGAATCATAATTTGCTCCAATCGGATTGCTTGTCAATCTTTCCAAATTTTTACTTAATAAATCTGGAGTATATAATCCAATACTATTTCTATAAGAATTATTTAGCCCGTCTGCAAATTGTAAAACATCCCAAACCTGCTTCTTAGTTAATTGTTGTTGTTCTTCCAATTTCTCATCTCCTTTCTTTTATTATCCAAACAATCTCCATTCATTTATATCAAAGCCAGTTTTAGTTTGACCTTTTTCTTTATTATTTTGGATTAATGTTAAAATATAATTACCATAAGACAAAGCAACGGCAATATCTTTTGTTCCTTGTCTTTGCTCAACAAGTTTCACATAACCCTCATTATAAACAGGAGATAAATTAATCATCTCATTTAACAAAAACATTCCTTGTACATATGGATATTTCAATCTTGCCCTTTCTTCAGAAGTCGCAAATAAATATTCTTTTTTCTCTGACATTCTTTGCTCGTAATCCAAATCATCTAAAGGCAAAGAAATTTCATCATTTTTTAATTTGATAAATAAGTCATTCCACATGGCACTATTTAATACTTTATGACCTTGCATAGGAATAATTACTGGTCTGGCACTTCTATCAATAGCTCGATTAGCCAAATCATTTATTTTTGCCTCGGCTAACACATTATATTCCATTTTTTTACAAACAGTTAAACCGCTTTTATCCCACGTTGAATTTCCTCTTATAGGGTGGTCATACTCTCTTGTTAAATTGGTATAATGAATTTCACCGCCATTTAACAAGTCCATTACACAATAATCTGCTTTATAATCATAAAACAGTTCTCGGATTGTTTTTAAAGCCTTCTCCTGCTCGCCGCCAGCCATAGTTTGAATATAATCTACATATCTATGGTATTCTCCATTTTTCTCTAATTTTAAAGACATACAAATCATAACAGTATTATCGTTCTTTTCTTTTGTCGTGGCATTTGCAAAAGCAAAATCAACTACAATAATTCTAATTTCATCTTCTGCTTTTGGTTTCCCATGATATGTCCTCGAACTTAATTCCTGTGGTAATGGAGGGTAGAATACTTTACTATTATTTTGAGCTTTTCTTACCATATCCAATGTAAAGAAACTGCTTTCACTTTCGCCAAGAGTTTCATTTAAAATTTCCATTGCAAAATCATATGTTCCTAAACTTTTTCTGGTAGCATAAAACCATTTAGCATCTTTTAAACCATATTTAATCGCCAAGAAAATATCCGAATTAAATACCCTGTGCCTGCTATATTTATCTTTAAAATATGAAACAAAGGTTTTATTATATAAAGTGTTAAACCATTCATTTTTAAATCTGTTTGAAGTAATGTAGACTTGCTTCATTATATCAAATTTACTTTTATAATTAGAGTATGTTTTATTCTTTTTGTATTGTGGTTGCCTTAATGTTAGCATAGGAACACCAACACTATCAACCATAGTTTTTTTAATTAATCGACATTCTTCAACAATTAACATTTGAACGTGTTCACCACGAGAAGAATCAATGGCTGGTAGAAAGATAATTGATGAACCATTCCAAAATTGAGCAATATAGCCCTTTTCAGTTTCTTTATATGTTATTAATCCATTGTTTAATAACCATGCCATAAAATACGAGTTTTTATTACAAATTTCTTTTTTAAATGTTGTTTCAAAGTCAGCGGAAACTTGTCCTCTGCTAACCGCCATAACGGCAACGCTATAATGCGGAAATTGTAAACACATAGCAGCGGCATACACTATGGCTTTAAAAGTCTTAGAAACACCACGAGTTGAAACATCTACATAGTTTGTAGCGTCTCCCATAGTAAAATATGAATAATGCTGATATGGGAATGATGATATCCCCATTTTGTAATGAATATAAAGATTAGGGTTATTGCGCCAAAAGGTTATCCATCTTTTCTTTCTATCTTTTATCTCTTGCTGTCTTTTTACAGATAATTTCTCTTCTTTTCTCCGAGAAGATTTAATGCCCTTAATTTCTTGAAGAATTTCTTGATTTGTCATTTCTGCAAATCCTCAACATTCAAATCTGGATATTCTTTTGAGCCTAAAACTTTATTCCCAATACAGCGCATAATATCATCATTATCACTTCTGAAATGACAAATATCATCCAAATGTTCATCAACCCAATCTAAAGGTTCGATGTTTTCTTCTGTATATGCCCAATCTTCAATTAATTTTTCAACATCAGTTTTTTTTTCGTCAAATTTAAAATCATCTAATTTAAGTTTTTTGTAATATTCCATTACTCGCTTTTCATCGCTCGAGGTGTCTTTTCCTGCTAATCGTGCCTTATGGACATCTAACAAAGCCAAACAAAGAAATCTCAAAACCGTTATGGTACTGTTTGCTAAGTCTTTCTCATTTTTAGCATATTTACCATATTCATTCTCTAAAAACAAATAATCTTCTAAAGAATCTTGATTTCCCCAATCTTCCTGTAACTCGTTTAGTGCTTTTATGTCTGTTGGGTCAATTTTAAGTCCAGTTACAAAATTAGTAATTTCTGGTAATGAATTTTCTAAATCAGTATATCTTTCAGCAGGGGGGTTAATCTTATTAATCATTTCAACGTATTGTTTTAAATAATTAACATTTTTTTTAATCTTTTTATTTGATTCTTGAGCTATTTTTGTATATACCCTTAAATCAAAAGGATAATGAAAAAAATTACATAAATTTCTAATTCCATTTTCTAAAGTTGAGGATTTAGACATAATTTCGGATGCTAATTCATCGCAGCATTTTATACAGAATACACTTTTACCCTCTTTTAAAAATGGAGCTTTATTGTCATAAAAAAAACCAAGAACGTGTGTTTCCCCACATCTTGGACATCTTAATTCTTTCTGAACCATATTTTATCATTCCATTCTGTTCCCTTTTATTCTTTATATATAGCAAAAGAGAACTCAAATGAAGAGTTCTCTTTCTTCCGATACAACATCGGACATCAGAAGCCACGAGTAGGCTTCGAACCCACAACGTCCACTTTACAAGAGTGGCACTCTGCCCATTGAGTTATCGTGGCAAAACTATGGTAATGTCGTAACACTACCAATACAAAACTCTCATTTAAATAAACCATTGTACACTAATTTATTTAAACCGCTACTAAGAATTTTCCATCCTTGCGGGAGTGAGAATCGAACTCACCTAACCGAGCTTATGAGGCTCGTAAGTAGCCACTACTTTATCCCGCCATAAACCACAGCTATTATAAAAGCTTTTCAGCAACCAATTCTATAAAGTATAGTTTTATAATAGTCTTATGTGGCAGTTATTTTTTATATTCTATCCTCTCTTAATTATTATATTCCAGAGAAATCTATGCTATAATAGACTTCTCTGGATAGTTCAAAGGAGGGAGAATGAAAAACCTATACTAAATTAATATTGATAATGTTATCATCATTACCAGAAATAATATGCAAAACTTGACTTGGCTTAGTATACTTTCTGATTTTAACAGCATAATCATCTGCCCCAACCACAGAACCATTTACAATTACCGTTGTTTGTCCATTTTCTTCTACTTGTAAATGGTGAGTATGCCCCATGTAAATATAATCTGGAATGTAGCCTAATACTTTAGAAAAATCATTAACTACATTTCCAAATTTATCATTATGCCCATGAGTTGCAATACAACTACTTCCACCAACATTAAATTCAAGATAATCGCTATGTCCACTATCAATAACTTTTAAGCCAGTCCTCAGCTCAATATATCTAAAGATTAATCTTTCAAAATTTTCAGAGTCGATATTATCTTCTTTGCTTGCGTTCATTCTTGAATGATTGCCAACAACACCATAAATATTTACAAAAGAAATTTTTGAATTAATTTTAGTAATTTCTTGAGATAAAATTTCACTAATAGCCATAATTTGCTCTGCGACATCTTCTTCTTGTGCTACTCGTGCAGATAATTTAATTAAACCAGAAATTAAATCTCCACATAAGACAATATTTAAAGTTTGCACATGATATAATTGACAATATTCAATAACTTTGGTACTCCAAAAGTTTAAACGGCTACTTGCAATAGTGGTTGAATACATATTTACATTATTATCTACTTGTAAGCTGTAATGAATATCTGATAATAAAGCAACCGCAACATTATTTCTGTCATTATAAGACTGAGATATCTTAGCCTCTTTTTCTTGAGGAATTTGAACAATATTTTCTTTTAAGACTTCAATCAAATTTTCAAATCTTGCTTGTTCTCTTAGATAGTTTCTTTTTTCTCTATTTACATCTTGCAATCTTACTCGCTCTTTGTAAAGTTCATTCTTTAAATCATTTAATTCAATAGAATCAAGAGTGTTGCCGTTTGAAATTTGACTACGATAATGCTTAGCTACTCGATAGCCACTAAATATGCCACAATTAAAAGAACGTCTAATTGTATCAGCAGACATATTTATATCTAAATCTTCCGCAATTTCTTCCCAAGTTTTATCACTAATACCGTCAACTTTATCAATTAATTCTTGAATTTGTTCTTCGAATTTATCCATTTTGAAACTCCTTATTAGATAGTTTCAAAATCTTCGTTTGCCAAAATGATAGTTGTTCCAATCATATTTTCTAATAACTCGACAGCATTGAATTTTCTCTCATTACCATCTTTTTGGCTTACAGTAATAATATACTCGCCATTTTCTCTACTTAAATATCCAATTACTTTTGTAGACACTTTTTTTTCGTACATTTCCTTCATAATTCCGTTTGTCTCCTCTTATTCAATATATGGGTTGCCTGTGGTTTTGCGCTTGATAGTTTTTTCAACTACAGGGTTGACCGCAAATTTAATACCGCTCTTTGCAGGAATTTCCTTTAGCTCGTAATCTCCAGTTTGAAAGTTTTGAATACGTCTTGTCTGTCCTTTAATTGTATAAAATTGGAAAGACCCTAATTTACCCATTCTAAAAGTACAGTCATTCATAATTAAATCATACAAAACTGATTCATAACTTTCGACTATTCTCGAAACTTCTTGCCTTGAGATTCCTGTATTTTGAGCAACCATATTAATAATTTCTGCTCTTGATACATAAACCTTTTCCATTATTTTTCTATCCTTTCTCCGTCTAATCCTCATTGGGTTTCCCTTTATGTGCATAGTATTTTTACAAGAAATCATTATAATTCTTAGTATAAAAATCCTCCACTTCTCGAACCTAAAATCGGATTATATTTTGGCATTTTTCCCGTATTTTTTTGGACATTATTATATATATATTCTCCGTAAATATCCCAAATAATTTTCAGACAAGTTTTCGCATTTGTGTTGTAAAATCTTAATAAGAGTATATCTACAAGCTTTATAATATTATATTGCGAATATTTGTTTTCTAAAACTTCCTTTATTTCCTGTGGTATCATTACTTTTGATATATCTATATTTATATTTTTATATTTTAATGTAATATCTTTAACCAACTGTTTAAAATAATCTTCTATTTCTTTAAAATCTTCCATGTTAATTAATTTAGGATCATTCATTAAAACATGATAATCAAATTTGCCAATTTTATTAGTCAAAGAAAGTTTTTTGTTTGGTATTTTGGCTTCGATATAACCCATGATGTTATTTGTATTTAAAATATCAACCTTTTCTTCTGGTTTATCTTTATTGTAAATGAAGAAATGTGGCAAATTTTCTTTTTGAAATTTAATCATTTTTCTTCTAAACCATTCTGGTCTTTTAGGCATATATAAAGTCTTAGCAGAATCTATGCTAAAATTAGATTCAGCGCATAATAATTTGACAATATCAATATATTCATCAGTAAATTTCTTGTAGTTCCAAATTTTAGTTATATTGTTACTATAGATACCGATTTTTCCACTTTTATAAGCCAACATAATACCATTGTTGATATGTTCAGAATCTAATGGAGCAGCATCGGCTTTTTTCATCTCATAATAAAGTGGAACTATATTTTTCATGTTCTTTTCAGCTAATTTAATAAAATCTTTATCTTCAACAACAAGCAAGATATCACCGTCGCACATATGAACTACTGACTATATCATAACCATGCAGTTTCCTGTTTAGGTCTGGTGCGCTTCGATAGTAGGAATTTCACCTATTATCTACTCTACTCGGTTATTCTTTATTTACCCATACGGTAAATAAATATCCTTTCGATAGTCGATTGAGAGCTTAAAATGATTAAATGATTTTTAAATAAGAACCTTTATAATTATCTTTTTCATTTTTTAGATAATACCTTTAATTAATCATTTAAGTTCCACAGGATTCTGTTCTATCCCCTGTTAGCACAATTTTTAATTGCCATTTCCTGCAATTCCTTAACGTAAATTGTACACCCTATATTTATAGGTTCACACCATTTTATATCCTTATGTTTCCATAAGGTTCGACTGCGACTAACTAATCGAATTGTAAGACTTTGGATATTAAGTCTTTTGTTGAAGTATAAACACCTTTAGTTACAAACCATTTACTAATTTCTTTGTTTCTAACATTAATTCTAACAGAATGTTCCTTCATCAAATGGGGCGAGCGTAAACAATCTAATTTTTTGTTATTCTCGAATAAATTACATGACACTTCTCCGTTTTGTAAAAGCCCATCAGGAACAGCAATTCCTTTAAACAGCCATTCACAAAAAGCATAAACATCTGGAATGACAAAAGTATACTTGCCATTAATGTTTATTTTCCCACACTTAGCTTCTTTAACTTCTTTTTCTTTTAGGGATTTCAAGATATCTTTATTGTTCGGTTCTCTTAAAAGTTCTGGATATAGATATAAAGATTTTTGCATCCATGACTGATTAGAATAATCTGGATTAACTCCAAAAATCCTCATAGTCGTTTTGAAATCCCCACCAATAGAATTAATATTTTTAATTGTTGGTTCTAAAATTTTATCGACCTCTTTCGTTGTCCAATCAGTTAAAGTCTGAATCATTTGATAGCCAAGTTTAGAGTTGTAAATTTTATCTTGTTCCATTTTGCAATAACAAGCTTCACAATTATATTTCTTAAAATTCTCTTTATATTCATCCCAGTTGTCATACATCTTATTGAGTTTAAATTGAGATTTTGTTAAAATATATTTAATATCATCGTCAAAAATATTCCATTTCTTTCCATAAATGTCAATTATGTCACCAGAAAGATTGTTTTCTATTACGAACTTATCAAAAGGCATTTCAACCATGAGACCTTTAACCCAAGGCATACGAATCATTCTCGTTGTTTGTCCTATCATAATACCTGCTCCATCCATGTGATTAATTGGAATATACATTTCTTTTCGCTCAATAGAATAATCATTCATATTGATATAATCAACCATGCCATTAACCATAGTTTCAAAATCATCAACAACGACTGTTTGGTCAATATTAAAATCTTCCCATACTTCCGTGGCAGAAGTAGTTAAAGCCGAATAGGCTAAAAATTTATTTGTGTTAATACCGCCTTTTTGATTGATGATATCATAGCTTAATCCACACATTAATGTATTAGATAATTTTTTCAAAAGATTTTCTTTAATGACAACAAATTTCTTTTGCCTAATTTGTCCTGCGCTTGCAGTATAAAAAACATATTTTTCACCATTATACATAAACCCACGTTTGATAACATCTTCTGCTGGTTTTCTGTGATAGACTGTTATAACCATAAAGTCAGTAGTTAAATCATTTGTTTTTAATCCCATAGCTCTTGTTAGTGTTGATTCGAACATTGCTATTAATCTTTTTGATGTTAAATCCTCTTCGTTAAGTTCTCGAACAATATTAAAAGATTGATTTTTAACAAATTCTGCATCTAACTGTTCTTTATAATATTTTATGAGCTTATTTAATCTTTTCTTCTGGTTATCAGTGACCTCGATAGTTAAAATCTGTCTTTTAGATAATTTGTCTCTTTTAGGTTTCCCCGATTTAATAAATTCGCATTTTTTAATTTTTTTATTTAATTCTCTTTCTTTTGGAGTAAAAAAACTATCAATGCCCAATGAATATAATTTAACCTGATTTTGTAACTCAAACATTAATTTCCCTCTTTATTTCGTCAATAGAAAAGTGCCCTAAGAAGTAAAACAAACCATTTTTTGTTACCATAATCCATTTACGAGTACAAATATCATTATTTTGTTGAACAATAGTATTTTCTTTGACTTTAAACAATCCAAGTTCTACTGCTCTTGGAGTTGGCATATTTTTATTTTCTTCATCTGCAATTAAATAACCATTTTCTCTCCAATATTTAAAAAGTTTATTGTGTCCAGTTTTAATATCATTATTTTTTAAAATCATTACTAATTCATTAACTGAGAATAAATCTTTATTACAATCCATTTACTTTCCTCCTTTTATTCCTCTTCTGTTTCTAATTCTATATTTAATAAACTTATTACAGTTTGATTATTGATATCATCTTCATCAACATCTGGCTCGTATTCATCTTTAAGCCGATTAGAACTTTTATATTTATTATAGCTCATCTCTTCCCACATTAGTTTATCTCCTTTCTAAAATCTTTAATAAAATTATAACATACTCTTAGTAAAAAGTAAAGTATATTTTGCAGTTTTTTAAAATATTTTTTAATTGTAGATAATGTGGATAACTTTATATAAACTGTGTATAACTTTTAGCTCCTGTGGATAAGTTATCCTTAAAAGAAAGAAAAGAACCAAAAGAAAGAAAATATAAATATATATTATATTATTATTATATTATAATATTATATATTATTACAGTATTATAATAAATTATATAATTATATTAATATATATTTCTTTTCTCTTTGGTGCTTTCTCTTTTCTTTACGGTTATCACATTTTCGCCTCAACCATTAAAAAATTACCATAGATGTAAAGTGGGGGTCTTGGTATTCATTTTGTTTAGTCAAAAACAATGTGGAACAATGACTTTTTGGGACTCAAAATCAATCCAAACTACATAGGTAATACAAATTATCATTAAGCACATTTTGAACGCTTTAAATTTTAAAATAAGCCATTTTAAATAATATTTTGAAAAACTATTGACTTATAGCTCAAAATATGTTACAATATCTCATAGATAAGGAAATGTGGCTTAAATATCGTAACAATATGACTTATCTACAAGATAGCAAAATTTTATCAATGTTATCCACAGAAAGAAAAAGTTATCCACAGGAGAAAAGGAGAGATTTTAATGAAAAATGAAGTACAAATGTTTCAAAACGAAGAGTTTGGAGAAGTTAGAACGACAGAGGTTAATGGAGAAATTTGGTTTGTTGCTAAAGATGTAGCTGGTGCATTAGGGTATGCTAATCAAAACGAAGCGGTTCAAGACCATGTAGACATCGAAGATAAACTCAATAGCAAAACGCTACCGAGTTTTGATTTGAATTTAGGGCAACGTGGTGGTTGGTTAATTAATGAATCTGGTTTATATAGTTTAATCCTATATAGCAAATTGCCCAGTGCTAAGAGATTTAAAAAATGGGTAACATCTGAAATTCTACCTTCTATTCGCAAAACTGGCGGTTATGTTCAAATTAACAGAGAAAAAGAATTTTTAGATAACTGGCTGTCAAGATTTTCTGATGAAACAAAAAATGTTATGATTAAAGAATTAACTGCAACTAACGAAAAGCTACAAGAAGAACGAGATAATTTAGCTAAAGACAATGCGGTCTATAGAGGAGAAGTTTTTGACTGGGGAGATAGAAAGAGGCTGAATTTTGCCATTAGAAAGCTTGCAAGCCTACAAAATAAATCTTTTGGTATAGTATGGAATGATTTTTACAGAGAATTGTCTTACCGTTGGGGTATTGATTTAAAGAAACGTGGCGGTTCGCCATATATTAAACATATTCAAGAAAAAGAGTGGCAATATGTGTTAAGAACATTGACTGCGCTATGTGAAGATGCAAATACAACATTGAGCGAAATTATGAAAAATATTAGAAATGACTTTAAGGAGGAAGAATAATGTTAAAAATTCAATCTTTAGATAACTTTGTGGGAAAATATAGAGTAATTTGTCCATACCATATTAATCCAAAGACTAACGAATATAAATTTATGGGAACAGAAGAGGGAATAAATGAATGGGATTACTTTATTCCGTTAAATTGTACGGATAAACAAGATGATTGGAATGAATGTTCAAATATTTATATCTATGATAAAGAAAATGGAATTATGGCATCTTATATTAAATCAACACAAATTGCAAATAATTTTGTTAAAGCATATAAAAAATACGGAGCAAAATTTCTTGTTAGAGGAGATGGCGAGGCAACAGTGTTATTTCCTTATGAAATTTTTGCTGACGGAACAATTTCTGATATGCTAAAAATTGCGCTAAAAGGCAAAAATCTTGCTCCAAAATCAATTAAAAACTTGCCGACATATAATTCACCCAAGAAACAAAAAGAAACGATTTTAAACCCTAAAAAGTCCGTTTTAATACGAGAAATGATAATCAAAAAATATGGAGAGGGAAAGTCCATTGTTGGCTACAGAAATTTATATAAAGCATTTGAACAAAAATATAACATCAATATTTCTAAATTGGCAAAAGAACAGGAAATCACGGCAATGCAATTTATTGACAACAACAATCTCTATGATAAATTAATGGAGTTGATTTAATTGGATTCCAAAACTCAAATTAAATTATTTAAAAAAATATGTCAAAGGCACATCGAGGGCGACTATATCTTCGATGTGTCGACCTTTAAAGAAAAAGATATAAAAAGCTATTTGTATAAATTATATCACAGCAAAATAATCCAATTAGCAAGATATAAAAATAAATTTGGATTTGCTTTGAGTGAAATAGGATTGGAAACACCAGACTTTTTAGTAATGTCCAATTACGGGCAACAAAACAATGATATAATCTATCTTTCAGAAAAAGAATTTTTCAAACAACACGAAGAATGGCTGAATAAAGAATTTGATTATCTTTTAGATATCTTTAAATTGGATTGGAAACACAGTGTCAAATTGGTTAGAGGGTCAGATTTATGTTCGTATCCTATGTTTGAATTAGTCAGACCTAAAATTGGCAGTTATCAATATATTCTCTTTGATGATAAATGGTTTTTGGGAGCAACGCAATTTAGAAATGTTTTAAATTTAACGCGCAAAGTTCATTTGGGAATTTATCAAGAGGGTATTACTATGATAACGCCTCCGTTTCTTTTAACACAAATGTATAGTAAAGATATGGCTTTAACAATATTAGATAAAGCAGCAGGAACAAGAGCAGATTTTATTCTTTGTGAAATGACAGAAAAAATAATTCCCATTATGGAAGAAACAAAAAGAATCGAGGTAGCAGATGTCTGGATTGAACCAAAAGCATATAATTTTCACAGGTAACTGTAATACTGAATTTGCAAAATATATAAGAGGGCATTATAGTATATCAACAGAAGAAATACAAATTACCAGAATGAATTTAACAGAAGCTTTGAGCTTTAGAAAAGAGGCAGGAGAGGAAAATGTCATGATATTTGACATTGAAGATAATGCAATATCAAAAAAATATGGGTTTAATGTCAAGAGTATCACTTATGGATATAAAAATCCAAAAATCTTTAAATTAATATGTGACTGGATCTACAAGGAGATTAAAAAGAAATGGGCGAAATACTTAAAATGATGTTTACATTCTACTTATGGAATGTTCTCATCTATGAAATTATACTGTTACTATTTTGTTTTAAAACTTATTATTATTTTGAAACAGACCACGTTTTCATTCCATCAGAATTAAGTCTGGCTGGACTAATTCCACTTAGTCATTTAGAAATGGGCTGGACGCTATTAGAATTGTTATTTATGAATGGGGATTTGTTTTGTGAAATTATGAGTGAGAATTATGAGGAGGAAATTGAGAAATGAGTATTTTAATTACAGAGAACAAACAAGTTGTAGACACTGAGACTGGAGAACTTTTAGACAGATTTGAACATAGAAGAAGAAACTTTGTCTGGTTTAATTACAACATCAATGAGTTAACTGATAAAGGCTTCAACAAAGCGGATATTTTTAGAATTTTTTATTTAGCAACATTTATTGATTATAGTAATATGCTAAGATGCGATAATCATAAATGGACAAAAGATGATATTAAAAAAGAATTAAGATTGCCTGATAAGACTTTTTATAGATTCTTTAATAAATTAATTCAAAATGAAATCCTATTTGAAAATCCAAATGGAAATTATAGAGTTAATGATAAATATTTTTACAAAGGAAAAGCAAAAACAAATTGGGCACCACGAATTTATTGTGAGAAGTTACAACAAATTTATAGAAACTCAAAACCAACAGACCATACAAGACTGGGGTATGGATTTGTGATCATGCCTTATATAAATTTAAAATATAACATTATTTGCAACAATCCATTAGAATTTGAATTAACTAAAATTGAACCATTGAGAATAACCGACATTCTTGATGCACTGGAGACTAAACACATTTCATCAAAAGATTTTTTAAATGGGCAAAGTATTATTAAAGAATATTGCGACGGATTTTATATTGACCCTGAAGTGTTATTAATGGGGTTTAACTATTAAAAAATCTCCCTTTTTGGCTTGAAGAAATACGATAAATAAAGCAAAATCCCTTTTTGGAAATTTAAGCAAGTCCGCAAACACCGATAAATACCGTATTTGTAAGGGGTATAAAAAAAGTCCTGTCATAAAGAGAAAAAATTTTTTTAAAAATGCGATAAATATGGGATTCTTCATTTTGGGAAAAACACAAAAATTCTCTCTTTTTGACAATGATAAAAATGCCGATTGTGACGATAAATACCGTTACGGTTGGCATTTTTTATTGTTATGTCTCCTCTATAATATAGCCAGCGCCGCGTTACCCCCAGCGTCGCAGCTTGGCAATATTATAGTTTTTCCTTGAATCCGAGATTCTGCGGAAACGGCAGTCCGAATAATATATTATATAATATTTGTTTGAAAAGTGCAAAGCACTTTGAAAACAAAACGGTGTGGCGGTAGCCACAGACAATGTTATTATAGTATTACAGTAATGTCATATTATTAACAAACTTGAATAATATTCTATAAGTATAGCTATCATTTTATCATAATAGACTTTAAGACTAAAAGGCATATGATATGTCACATATATTATATATAATTCGTTACATCAATATGAAGTATCCTCTCTTTTTCTCTAACGAGAAAAATCGAGGTTATTTTCTCAAGCTAAAGCTTTCGAAAATAATATATATTATATAACAATCCAGTAAAGTACAAATTTTTAAACAATATAATATATAATGTATAAATATTAATTTTAAAGTTTATAATATTTAGAACTATAATTGATATCATATACAATAATAATTGTTAAATAGAAATATTAATATATCATCATGATATCTACTAAAATTATTGAGTATAAATTTCAATAGCATTTGCTGAATATAATATTTATATAATTTATAATACATTATTATTTGCGTGTTTATTGAAATTTATTAGCATTTATAGTATTTGTTGAATGTAATATAATATTTATTGAATATAAATTTTAATAATTATTTAGGTTAATATTCATTAGCATTTGTTGAATGTAATAGCTACTCACGTTTTCAAAAAGTTAAAATTTTGCATTTTTGGAAAATACCCCCATATATGGTAGAAAATACCATAAACAAGGGATTTTTTAAAACAATACATAATAGTTATTATGTATCGAATAATAATTATATATAATATTTATATAATAACAGTATATCTATAAATGTA
>ERZ836358.156-NODE-156-length-93078-cov-29.022919_pt1 | contig 93078 bp, 76 predicted proteins | sample MGYA00519942_ERZ836358 | MGnify/ENA primary metagenome ERZ836358 (study PRJEB31850, sample SAMEA3708798) | human gut metagenome | biome: human gut; feature: human-associated habitat; material: faeces | place: China | collected 2014 ...
CCTTCTTCCGGGTGGACAAGTCTCGCAGCCGGGAATACGGTGGCGCAGGACTGGGGCTCTCACTGGTATGGGAGATCACCGACCTCCACGGCGGCTCCGTTTGGGTAGAGGAAAGTTCGGAGAAGGGCACGACCATTGCGGTGGAGCTGCCAACGCAACAATCAGCGAAGCCCTAAAACCCTTTTATTCGTTTTTCGCCGCTTCCCTTGCCGCCCTACGGCGTTCCTCTCTGTATGGGGCGGTCAGCCGGAAAGAGAAGCGTCCCTTTTCAATCTCAAATTCCTTGCAGCGTTTCGTCCATAGAATCTGTTTTCCACGACGGGGATATCCAAAATACGACACCTCCGGAAAATTCAAAAAGATTGGCCCCTCCCAGGGACTGAGTGATTACCTGGTTTCCAAATTCAAAGACATTCTTTAAGACAAAAAAAATGCTCTGCCGAGTTCGTTTCAAAAACTCAGCAGAGCATTTTGCTCTATATAGGATTGGGAAGCAACCTGTAAGCCACTTGTCCCTTTTGATGGGAATGAACAATTGGCCAAAGTGGGCTGCTATCATTTTGCTGTCAATCGGGGATTAGAATTTCAAAAAGATGTGATTTCTCTAGGCTATTTTACTCCGGAGTATCACAATTTTCTTATTCCCACTCGCCAAATGAAACCACTTTCTAAACATTTCTGTTTTGGCCATTTAATTTCATTTGATTCCAATTGATTCGCATTATCCTTATCCTATGTATTTTCTGAGTTTTTGCTATCAAAAAGCTATCAAGGGATGCTATCACAGTGGAAAACGTGTGCTTTTTTGTATCTGTATTATACCGAGTTACTAACGGAAACGCAAGCTCTGATTTCCAAAATTAAAAAATTATTGGTTTTGGAAATCAAGCAGCCAATCCGCAATATCCACAATTTTTATCCCCTCATACTGGTACTCGTCATGCCGTGTGCGGGCAATCACCATTTTGGGGTAAGCGTCTTTGATTTGCAGCAGGGGCGAAACCTCCCTTGCAAAGGTCTTTTCGTCGCTGATATTATCGGAGACTTGAATATAGATTTTCTCGTTGCGTTTCATTGCAACAAAATCAATTTCCCTTTTGTAGAGAACGCCCACATAAACCTCATAGCCCCGACGCAGCAGTTCAATGGCCACAATGTTTTCCAAAATACGGCCATAATCCATATTTTTCGTTCCCAGCTTTGCATAGCGGAAGGTGTGGTCGCTGAGATAGTATTTATCGTTGCTAGACAGATATTTTTTTCCCTTGATGTCATATCTGCGGATTTTATAAAAGGCAAATGCATTGCACAAATACTGTATATAGGCACTAACCGTCACATGGTTTGCTTTTTCCTTCAAGCTGCCGAAGGCATTCGTTATATTTCTGGCAGAAGTCAGATTGGAGATATTATCCATCAGGAAATCCACCAGTCTGTCCATAAGCTGCATATTACGGATTTTGTATTTCTGCCGAATATCCCGAACAATCAGCGTGTCAAATACATCCGCAATATAATCAAGCTTTGCTTCCTGATCTTTATAGAGGTAGGACCCGGCCATGCCACCTTCTATCATATATTTGTCAAGTGCGGCATATCGGTCACTGCAACCAAAAAACTGCATATATTCGCTGAAAGAGAAAGGAAATACCTTGATTTCAAAGGTTCGTCCGGTAAACAACGTTGCCAGATCTGAACTCAGGAGGAAGGCATTTGAGCCGGTAATATAAATGTCAAATTTTTCAGATGCGTGCAGACCATTGATCGCTTTCTCAAACCCGGAACACATCTGTACCTCGTCAATCAAGACGAAGTTATCCTGCCCACTCACATACTTGGAATTGATGTGATCATATAGCGAGTGATATTCCAGTAGACTTTCATATTCCGGCAAATTGAAGTTGATATGGATAATATTGCAGTCTGGTACATTCTGCTCGACATAGCCCCGAAAGGCTTCCAGCAATTTCGATTTTCCGCTGCGTCGTACACCGGTAATCACCTTAATATCCGGTGTGCCAATCACATTGATGAGCTTTTCCAGATATTGCTTTCTTTCAATCAGCTTCATAATTTTCACCTCGCCTCTGTATTATACCCAGTCTGTTTGCCGAAATCAATATTTTTTCAAAATTGGTAAATAGAATTTCTGGGTCAAATTTACGGCCGGAAGAAACAACCCTCTGGCTTCCGTATCCTGCTTGACAACTGGGTCCACACGGAGATTCATAGTTGTTTCTTTCATATCATTCGTCTCCCTATGAATTGATAATATTTTACGCAAGTGGCATTGCAAGGACTGCACCATATTTTTTAAAATACCCGATGTACTTTTGGGTCCTTAAAGTAGTTACAATGTTAATCTGCTTGTCGTTGGATTTTACTGTGAGGATGAGACTATTCTTGACTATTATATTATAACATCAAAAGATTTTAGAAATCCATCTTTTTCTCCTGAAATTTCTTATGCAAATTATCGAAAAAAAACTGTACAATCTCTTCTCTATGCATTGGAACATATTTATTAGCCCACTCTTCCAAGTATACTGTCACATTTACCAGGATCTCGTTCAGATGCATATGATATGCACCTTCGTGTGGTTGCGCTTCTTTTTGATAATTACTTTCCATCATAGCCTTCCATGTTTCAATGAACAAATCCGAATTATCCATTTCTTTAGCCGTCATATTGATTGTTGCTATTTGGTCTTGTGCAATTCTATACTGTCCCAATTCGTAGCACATCTGATGAAATTCTAACGGAAGTCCATAAAACAGATTACTTTCCAACACATTGGACCAAAAGGCCACTAAATCTCTCTTTATATTTTCCGGTAATCCTTCAATCAATCTTTTTACCGCTTTTTCGGACAAACCAGTTGTTTTGCAGAATTTAATAACATCTGGATTTCCACTTTTTATTGAAGATAAGCCAAACAGGTAATCCGCTGAACATCCAAAATAATTACAATAGGCTTTGACATATCTTCCTTGCAATTTATCTGTATCTTCTAAGTTTAAATGCTCCTGAATTCTTCGTGTCATACTTCCTATTGTAGACGCTTCGTCTCGATTCCTACTGTCAACAGGAACTATTCCTTCAGCATATAGTGCCTGTGCCAGTTCCCTTGCCGTTGAAAGCTTACGCCCCTCCATTAGTTTCCACAGTCTATTGCAAAAAATGTATTCATCATCATGGTTCACAGATTTAAACGACATTGTGTCACCTCAAAAAGACGTATTTATCTTTTATTTGTTTTCAGTTTTCTAAAACAGACAAGTTTAAAGATAGATTTATCGCATTATTAGTGATATAATATAGCAGCACAAAGAAATTGTCAACCAAAGATAAGTATACAGGAGGATATCCAATGAACGAAAAAAACGTAGTGCGGTCAAGCAATGAATTGAATTTTCTTCAGGACATGATTCTTAATGAAGTTTGTCCGAAGTTTTGGGACGCATTAACTGATGCCGAAAATAACTCCAAAGAGAAATACGCTGCAAAACAACGTTTAATTGAATCAGCCAATGACATGACCATCCAAGAAAGATCAGACGCAATGGACAAGAATTACGGATGCCGGAATCATGAGCGATGGCAAATTGCACTCAGTTTTGCTATGATATATTTTATCGTAGTTGGAATAGCATACAGGGATCCCAGTGCGCTAAAGAATACCTGCAATCTTTTCACGCTCACCCATGTTTCTTGAAATACTCCCAATGCTTAAAAGATAAACACGGCGAAAGTATTCGTACAATAGTCGCATAATATTTTGATATGGTCTTGAAATACATTCTCTACTATGATATGATTTTACTAACAATTCCGCTATTTTTGAATATTGCCGTTGTTTATGGTTCTGATCATGCAGGAAACAGCGTAACCGCCGATAGAAATATCTTGGGATGTCGCCCAACTTATTTATAACTAAATGAAGGATTAGCTATGAGACGAAAAAATGTTTTTCTTTCCCTTATCGCCGCAATTATGGTAGTTATGGTGACTATAACTGGTTGCGGCAAAAAAGATGAGGAGCCAGTCAGTACAACATTGGAGTTACCTACAACCACAAACTTACAATCAGGCGTCGTTGATAACAGACCGAACAAGGTTGCATCCTTTAGCGAAGCTGAATTCTCCACAGAGGGCTTTTTATACACATCAGGGCAAACGGCTGAATATTATGTTTTTGTTACGAACAACTCCCAGGCAACAGTAAGCGTTAATGGCAACGCAACCGCACAAGATAATTCTGGAAACGCAATGGGGCTAAGTTCTGCCTCAATCGATGTTTTGGGCCCTAATGAAACCTCAGTCATGGTATTTTCATTCCGTGACATCGATACTCCTAAATCCGTAGATTATTCTCTTTCTTACGAAGTGTCGAAATATTATAAACCCATCATTAGCAATCTTACTATTTCACAGCATCTGAACGAAAATAATGTTACATTGCTTGTCAAAAATAATGGTGAATATACTGCCGATTTTGTCCAAGCATATGTCCTTTTCTGTGATGCTAGTGGAAATGTAGTTGATAGGAAGTGGACCTACGTAACCAACAATAGCAGTTGCATAAATCCCGGTGAAACCATCGCGGAACAGTTTGATTGTTCAGATTCATATAACTCTGTAATTGTTGGATTGAAAGGACGCTCCGATGGAAATAGTGCTGATACAACGAAACAAGCAGATGCATCCGTACTTGTCACCAAAGAGTTGACATACGATTCGGGATTTAACACAATTTACTACATTCCCGCTTATAATGCCTCCGATACTGCACTCTCAGTGTGGGCCAATGCCGTCGCAAAGGATTCCGCCAATAATGTTATCGGTGCATCTTCAATGAGTATCGAGGTTCTTGGCCCCAAGGAGACTTCTATTGGTAAATTTTCTTTTCACAATGTAGGTGAAGTGGATCACATTGAATATACACTTAATGCAAGCGTCGCTTCATATTTTTGCCCCGTGGTAAAACATTTGGAAGTTGAGCCATCCCTTTATAACAACAATTTGATGGTCAGTATTACCAACCACGGTTCGGTTGCCGCAGAGTTTGTTGAGGCGTATGCTCTTATTGAAAATCAGGACGGAGAAGTCGTTGGCTCTGAATGGACTTATATTATCGATGGTAACAGTCAGATCGCTCCAGGCGCAACAGAGTCTAATCAGTTTAATATCAAGCAGCCATTTGACCACATTGATATTTACTTAGTCGCTCGTGGTGAGGGAAGCAATAACACTGCTGAGTTTGAATGTAATGGTATTATGAGAGTGACAAGAGATGACACAGCTCAAATTAGCATAGATTCCGAACAATATAATTCAACCCAGGTCAAGCAATCTGCCGCCGAAAGTGAACCAGAAAAAACCGAATCTCCTAGTACACCTGCTGGGTTAAGAAGTGAATTTAAGGCAGCAATGGACGCTTATGAAGCTTTCTTTGATGAGTACTGTGAATTTATGGAGGCATACAAGGAAAATCCTACTAATTTAAGTTTGCTTTCTAATTATGCGGATATGCTGGTAAAGCTGGACGACGTACAAAAAAAGTTTGATGCTTGGAAGGATTCTGACCTTAACAGTGTGGAAATGAAATATTACCTTGAAGTAAGCGCTAGAATTGAAAAAAAGCTACTTGATCTAGTATAATACGTCCTATATTTAGAGTGCGTGTGGGAATATTCTCCTCTAAAAAATCTGAATGTTTACTGTGCTAGTATCGCCGAACCACCTTTCAAAGTGGTCCGGCGATACTTTGTCAATATAGGCTCAGCCTCCGTTAGCTCATATGCTCATACTCCGTCACATTCCTCAAATACTCCTCCACATCCCCATGCAGCACCAGCTCCGCATATGCCGCCGGGTCATGGTCAATTAGCCAATCCAGCTCTGATCTCTGATACATATTCTCAGCAAATTCATCTTCAGTGGCAGGCGTATAAATGGAAATCACCCGCCCATCATTACACCAGATCTCTACACAAGCCGTATCAATACTGAATTTGCAAAATAGGATTTTCATTTTGTCCCCCTCCTCAGATTTTTTGTATTTTTCCTTGCCAGCGCACTCGCCGCCTGTTTCCGTTCCTCGCTGTACGGCGGCGTCAGCCGGAAGCTGAAACGACCCTTTCGAACTTCAAAGGTTTTGCAGCCGTTCCCGTCGTCGTCCAGTTGACGGCACTCTGTAAGACAAACAAAAAATGCTCTGCCGAGTTCGTTTCAAAAACTCAGCAGAGCATTTTGCTCATTATCGGATTGGAAAGCAACCTGCAAGCCATCTGTCCCTTTTGATAGGAATGAACAATTGGCTGAAAAGGGCTGCTATCATTTTGCTATCAATCCAGCTGTGGCGAATCAAAAAGTTCTGATTTTCCTAAGGCTTTTTCGTCCAAAGTATCACGGATTTTTCATTCCCACTCCACCGTAGCCGGCGGTTTGCTGGTGACGTCGTACACGACCCGGTTGATGTGCTTTACCTCATTGGTGATGCGGTTGGAGACAGTGGCCAGGATGTCGTAGGGGATGCGGGCCCAGTCGGCGGTCATGAAGTCGTCGGTGGTGACGGCGCGGATGGCCAGGAGGTGGTCGTAGGTGCGGTGGTCGCCCATGACGCCCACGGTGCTGACGCCGGGGAGGACGCAGAAGAACTGGGCCATCTGGCGCTCGTAACCATTCTTGGCCATCTCATCCCGGAGAACCCAGTCGGCCTCCTGGAGGATTTTCACCTTCTCGGCGGTGACCTCGCCGATGATGCGCACGCCCAGGCCGGGGCCGGGGAAGGGCTGCCGCCAGACCAACTCATGGGGAATGCCCAGCTGCTCGCCTACCCGGCGGACCTCATCCTTGAAGAGGCTGCTCAGGGGCTCGATGATATCCAGGAACTTCACATCCTCCGGCATTTTGACCTTGTTGTGGTGGGTCTTGATCTTATCGGCGTTGCCCTTGCCGGACTCGATGCAGTCGGGGTAGATGGTGCCCTGGGCGAAGAAGGCATCCTGGCCGCCCTGGCGGCGGACCTCGTCCCAGAAGGCCTTATAGAACTCGGTGCCGATGATCTTCCGCTTCTGCTCCGGGTCGGTAACGCCCTTCAGGCACTCCAGGAAGTGCTCCTGGCAATTGACCCGGACGAAATGCATGTCAAAGAGGCCGGTGAAGGTCTTCTCTACGAAGTCGCCCTCGTCCTTGCGCATGAGGCCCTGGTCTACGAAAACGCAGGTCAGCTGGTCACCCACGGCCCGGCTGATGAGGCCCGCAGCCACGGAGGAATCCACGCCGCCGGACAGGCCGAGAATGACCTTCTTATCGCCGATGCGCTCCCGCAGGGCCTTGACGGTATCCTCAATGAAGGAATCCATCTGCCAGTCGCCGGTGCAGAGGCAGACATTGTACAGGAAGTTTTTGAGCATCTGATTGCCGAACTGGCTGTGGGTCACCTCGGGATGGAACTGGACGGCATAGAGCTTCTGCGCCTCGTTCTCCATGGCAGCCACAGGGCAGTTATCGGTGGAGGCGGTGACCTCGAAGCCCTCCGGCAGCTGATCGACCCGGTCCGTATGGCTCATCCACACGATGCTGCTCTCGGGCACATCGGCAAAAAGCTTGGAAGTTTGCTTTTTCAGGTTCAGCTGAATCTTGCCGTATTCGGAAGTCTCAGCGGTGATGACCGTGCCGCCGGCCATCCAGGCGGTGAGCTGGCAGCCGTAGCAAATGCCGAGAACGGGAATGCCCAGCTTCAAAACCGCAGGGTCATAGTGGGGGGAGGACATATCATAGACGCTGTTGGGGCCGCCGGTGAAGATGATGCCCTTGTAGTCCCGGGCCTTGATCTCAGCGGGGGTAATGGCATCGTACTGCTCGATCTCCGCATAGACATGGAGATCCCGGACTCTGCGGGCGATCAGCTGGTTATACTGTCCGCCGAAGTCCAGCACAAGAATTTTTTCCAATCGGGATACCTCCGTATTGTATTATAAACATTAAGACATTGAATCTATATCGGGAAATATAGGGGGGCTCTGAATAAATCGGCAAGAGCTGTCAGCCGCAGGCGATTTGTTCAGAGTTTCCCGAGAATCAAAGATTGATTTCCGCGGTCTCCCGCTTGACGTCGCCAATGAGCGGCTCGATTTCCTTCAGGAAGCGGTCCACCTGCTCCGGGCAGCGGCCCACATAGAGCTTGGGGTCCAGCAGGGCCTCGATCTCCTGGGGGGTCATGCCGAATTCCTTCCGGGCGGAGAGCAGCTCCAGCAGATTGCAGCTTTCGCCGTTCTTCATCCGGGCCGTGGCCTCCATGGAGCAGGAGCGGATGATCTCGTGGAGCTCCTGCCGGTCACCGCCCCGCTTGACGGCCTCCATCATCAGATTCTCAGAGGTCATGAAGGGCAGATACTCCCGAACCGTGCGCTCCACAATCTTCTCGTTCACGTGGAGGCCATCGGTGACGTTCTGAGCAAGCCTGAGCACGGCATCGGCGCACAGGAAACCCTCAGGGAGGGAAATGCGGCGGTTGGCGGAGTCGTCCAGGGTCCGCTCCAGCCACTGGGTGGAGGCGGTCATAGGGGCGTTCAGAGCGTCCGCCATGAGATACCGGGACAGGGAGCAGATGCGCTCGCAGCGCATGGGGTTGCGCTTATAGGGCATGGCAGAGGAGCCGATTTGATTCTTCTCGAAGGGCTCTTCCACCTGCCGGTCGTGCTGCAGCAGGCGGATGTCGTTTGCCATCCGGTAGCAGCTCTGGGCAATGGAGGACAGGACGTTCAGAATCCGGCTGTCCAGCTTCCGGGGATAGGTCTGGCCGCAGACGGCGAAGCACTTGTCGAAGCCGAAGTCGGCGGAAATCATCCTGTTCATCTCGTCGATCTTGGCGGTATCCCCGTCGAAGAGGTCCAGGAAACTTGCCTCGGTGCCGGTGGTGCCCCGGCAGCCCAGAAAGCGCATATTGTCGATGACGAAGTCCAGCTCCTCCAGGTCAGAGGCCAGGTCCTGCATCCACAGCGTTGCCCGCTTGCCAACGGTGACCAGCTGGGCGGGCTGGTAGTGGGTGTAGCCCAGGGTGGGCATGGCCTTGTAGGCTTCGGCAAAGTCCCGCAGGTTGGCCAGGACCTTTTTCAGCTCCTCTTTCAGGTAGCGCAGGCCATCCCGATAGATGACGATATCGGCATTGTCCGTGACATAGCAGGAGGTCGCGCCCAGGTGGATGATGCCGGCGGCAGAGGGAGCCACCTGACCGTAGGCATACACATGGGCCATGACGTCATGGCGCACCAGCTTTTCCCGCTCGGCGGCCACGGCATAGTCAATGTCGGTGATATGCGCTTCCAGCTCCTTCACCTGCTCCTCGGTGATGCCGAGACCCAGCTTGTGCTCGGCCCTGGCAAGGCTCACCCAGAGCTTGCGCCAGGTCTGGTAGCGCACATCCTGGGAGAACAGGTGCAGCATATATTCGGAGGCATAACGGGAGGACAGAGGGGATTCGTAGCGGTCTGTCATATTGGCCTCCTTTTAGCGGTAGATGATGCTGTCACGCTCGGGGCCTACGGAGACGTAGCCGATGTGGCAGCCGATGTTCTTTTCCACGTACTCCACGTACTTCTTGGCATTCTCAGGCAGCTCGTCCCAGGTGCGGCAGCCGGAGATATCGCACTTCCAGCCGGGCAGGTACTCCATGACGGGCTTGGCGTCCGCCAGCACTGCGGGGAAGGGGAACTCCTCGATCTGCTTGCCTTCCAGCTCGTAGTGGGCGCAGACAGGGACCCGGTCCATGTAGCTCAGTACGTCCAGCTTGGTCAGGGCAATGGAGGTAGCGCCCTGGCAGCGGATGCCGTAGCGGGTGGCCACGATGTCGATGGGGCCTACCCGGCGGGGACGGCCGGTCTTGGCGCCGAACTCAAAGCCCGCATTGCGCAGCTCGTCCGCTTCCTTGCCGAAGAACTCGCAGGTGAAGGGGCCTTCGCCAACGCAGCTGGAATAGGCCTTCACAACGCCTACGATGGAATCGATCTTCACATTGGGTGCGCCGGAGCCCACGGGGGCATAGGCGGCAATGGGGTTGGAGGAGGTGGTGTAGGGGTGGATACCGTAGTCCAGGTCCCGCAGAGAGCCCAGCTGGGCCTCGAAGAGGATCTTCTTGCCCTCGGCCTGTGCGTCCCGCAGGAACACGCCGGTATCGGCAATATAGGGCTTGATCTTCTCGCAGTAGTCGTCAACCCAGGCCATGAGCTCTTCCATGGTCACAGGCTCGGCACCGTAGACGCCGGTGAGGGTCAGGTTCTTCCACTCCAGCAGATCGGCCAGGTGCTCTTTCAGGTGCTTGGGGTACAGCAGTTCCCCGGCCAGGACGGTCTTCTTGGCGTATTTGTCGGCATAGAAGGGGGCAATGCCCTGCTTGGTGGAGCCGTACTTCTTGTCGGCCAGGCGGGCCTCCTCCAGGCCGTCCTGAAGCCGGTGCCAGGGCATCAGCAAAGAGGCGCGGTCAGAGATCTTCAGATTCTCCGGAGTAATGGCAACGCCCTGGGCGCGGACCTGCTCCATTTCCTTCCACAGATTCTCGGGGTCCAGCGCCACGCCGTTGCCCAGAATGTTCACAACGCCCTTGCGGAAAATGCCGGAAGGCAGCAGATGCAGAGCAAATTTGCCGTACTCATTGATGACCGTATGACCAGCGTTGCCGCCGCCCTGATAGCGAACGACGATATCATAGTCCTGGGTCAGCAGGTCTACCATCCGGCCCTTGCCCTCGTCGCCCCAGTTGATGCCAACGATTGCGCAGTTTCCCATAATGTGATCCTCCGATTTTATTACAAATATTGTGTCTTTTGGTATCTTTTCTATACGCACGGAAGCTCCGGTGGGCTTTTTCGCCTGCCGGAGTTTCCAGGGGTTTCCGTTGTTCTTACTTCAGGTGCTCCTCGAGACGGCGCATGATCTCGGCGTAGGCCTCCTCCACGCCGCCCAGGTCCCGGCGGAAGCGGTCCTTATCCAGCTTCTCGTGGGTCTTTACATCCCACAGCCGGGAGGTATCGGGGCTGATCTCGTCGGCCAGGACGATGGTGCCGTCGGACAGGCGGCCAAACTCCAGCTTGAAGTCCACCAGGGTCACGCCGCAGGTCAGCCAGAAGGCCTTCAGGGCTTCGTTGATCCGGAAGGAGTAGTCCTCAATGGTCTTGATCTCCTCGGGGGTAGCCAGCTTCAGGGCCAGTGCATGATAGGTATTCAGCAGAGGGTCGCCCAGCGCGTCGTTTTTATAGGAGAACTCGATGGTGGGGTGCTCGAAGACAATGCCCTCTTCCACGCCATAGTGCTTGGCAAAGGAACCGGCGGAGATATTCCGGACAATGACCTCCAGCGGCACAATGGAAACCTTCTTCACCAGAGTCTGGCGGGAATCCAGCTCCTTGACAAAGTGGGTGGGAATGCCCTGCTTTTCCAGCATTTGCATCAGGCGGTTGCTCATCTCATTGTTGATAACACCCTTACCGGCAATGGTGCCCTTTTTCAGGCCGTTGAATGCGGTGGCATCGTCCTTGTATTCCACGATCAGAAGCTCGGGATCGTCGGTCTTGAATACTTTCTTTGCCTTTCCTTCGTACAGCTGCTCCAGTTTTTCCATAATGTAACGTTCTCCTTTTTTGGCAGAAAAATAAATGGACAAAACGAAAAAGAGACAAAGCCGCCCGGGGCTTTCACCCGTAGACACCTTCCGTCTCTACCTTAGAATTTTACAATACCCGACAGCCTTTGTCAACGGGCACAAGAACAAAAGTTTCCACCGGAAAGAAGGCTACCTTTTCGCAAAATGCCGGTAGCGGCTTCGGCACCGCTACCGGCAGGCAAATTCAGAATTCCGGACCTTCCGCAGAGGCAGCATTCTCCGCCGTTTCCTTTCTGGGGGGCATGCCCTTCTCCATATCCCGGGAGAGGAACAGGAAAACAGGCACCAGGAATCGGAAGAAAATGGACAGCACCAGATACAGCGCGGCGTTCTGGGGATCGCAGGAGGCATAGACATCGTACAGCGCCATGAAATACAGCACCACATAGACAATGGCCGCGCAGGCAACCGCCAGTGCCAGGCACAGCACGGTGAGGATTGCCCCCACGCTGGCCCCGGCAATGGCTGCAATCGTGCCGACAACGATGCCGCCGGTCAGCACCCAGCTGGCGCCCGTCCACACCAGCAGACTGATCCGCTTGTGCCTGATCTGCCCCTGGGTGAGGTAGCGGTACTGGTCGGATAGGGAGCCCAGCACCCACAGTCCCGCCACAGGCACCCAGGCCAGCCAGGGTGCCGCAATGCCTCTGCGCTTGGCGACGGTGTACAGGGACAGCGCCGTGAACACATAGATGGCAATGCTCACCAGAGGTGCCACACCGCCGGTGAGGAGCTTGCCAAAAATGGACAGGGCCCGGTCCACATAAAAATAGCTGATTTCAGGGATAAACATAGATTTCCACCTTTCTTTATTTAAGCTTCCCCTCCGGGGGAGCTGGCAGGGCGTTCGCCCTGACTGAGGAGGGGCGCTCTGGGCGAGAGCGGTTGATAAATACGCACAGCTCCCGCTCATAATGCCCCTCTTCCGACCCGCCTGGCGGCGGGCCACCTTCCCCGGAGGGGAAGGTTTTAGGCGCTTCTTACCGCACTGCGGCGGGGAGCCAGGCGTAGCGGCCGCGGAGCCAGGCACGCAGGCCAGTGGGCCGCTCTGTCCGTCCAGACGGCGTCCAGAGTCAGCTCGGCCCCCACCGTCAGCGCCGTATACAGCGCCGCCCACCAGAGAACGCCATAGATTTTTGCGGGAGCCTTCTCCGGGGTCAGGAAATCCACCTGCTGCCCGCGGGGTGCTCTTTTCTCATTTTCCAATCTTTTCTCCCCCCGCTCTTTCGGCAGGGCACAATATCCCTTGTATATATCTGTCATTATAGCACAGCAGCAGACAACAATGCAACGCCTTTATGACATTTTCCCAAATATACAAAAAAGCTCCCCCGAGGGGGAGCCATGCTACAATCTTACCTCCACCGTCTGACCGACGGTCATGCTGTTAGGGGTCACCTGGCAGTCCACGGCCAGGACGTGGACGCCTCCGGCTGCGGCCTCCCGCAGGGCCTTGCCAAAGACGGGGTCTGTTGCGTCATTGGGGTGAAGATACAATACCGGCCGCATCTGGATAACGAACAGGGCATAGCACGCGCAGCCCTCCGTCACCGCCCTTTGCAGACCCCGCAGGTGCTTGGCCCCCCGCTCCGTGGGGGCATCCGGAAAGGCGCAGATGCCCCCATCCTCCAGGGTAACGCCCTTGACCTCCAGATAGCACTGCTTCCCGTCCTTTTGGAAGGCAAAGTCGAACCGGGAATCCCCGTGGACGGTCTCGGGCCGCAGGTCCCGGATCTGCCCCAGGCCGCCGCCCAGGAGCCACTCCTGAACGGCCTTGTTGGGGGCCTGGGAATCCATATTGATAAGGTACGGTCCCTTTTCCACGCAGATCAGGTCGAATTTTGTCTTCCTGGCTGGATTTTCCGATCTCTGGCACCAGACCTTAGCCCCCGGTACCAGCAGCTCCCGGCACCGGCCGGTATTTTTCACGTGGACGGTTTCCAGCTTCCCGTCCAGCTCCACATGGGCAATGAACCGGTTGGGCCGCTCCCGGAAGATACCGGGCTGCATATTCTCATAGATCACGGCTTTTCCCTCACCGGATCAGAGAGGCCGCCAGATTCAGCACCCCCGCCAGAACCATGACCGCAATGGGGCTGAGCTTCGTCTTGCGCAGCAGCACAAAGCTCAGCACAAAAATGGCGACCATGACGTAGTTGGTATTGGCCAGGACGACGGTACGGCCGCCCCAAAAGGCGTTCATCAGGATGGTCAGGCCCGCCGAGGCGATCATGGCCACCACCGCCGGCCGCAGAGAGCCCAGCACGCTTTGCAGCACCGTCAGGTTCCGATACTTGAGGTACAGCCTGGCAATCAGCGTCACCAGCACGCAGGCCGGGAGGATGCACCCCGCCGTTGCCACCAGGGCCCCCAGGACACCCGCCACCTTCGTGCCCACAAAGGTGGCCGCATTGACGGCAATGGGGCCGGGGGTCATTTCGGCAATGGTCACCAGGTCCGAAAATTCCGTCATGGTCAGCCAGCCGTGGCCCGTGACGATCTGGGCCTCGATCAGGGGCATGGACGCATAGCCGCCGCCGAAGCTCAGGGCCCCGATCTGCAAAAAGCTCAGGAACAGCTGAAGATAGATCATGCCTTTTTCCTCCCTGCCAGCACCGTCCGCAGCACCCCCAGGGCAATGCAGACCAAAATCACAATGACCACATTCATCCGGTACACGCACACCGCCACAAAGGCCGCCGCCATGATCACCAGGGAAAGGGCGCTTTTTTGCTTCACAATGCCGCCGCCCATATCCCAGACCACGGAGGCGATGACCGCAGCCACACCGGCCTGCATTCCGGCCAGGAGCGTACTGATGACAAAGCTGTCCCGGAACAGCTCATAGAAATAGGAAATTGCGGAAATGATCACAAAGGGCGGAAGGATCGTCGCCAGGATCGCCACCAGAGCCCCCAGCAGGCCTGCCAGCTTGTAGCCCACCACAATGGCCCCGTTGACCGCAATGGCCCCGGGCGCGGACTGGGCAATGGCGATGAGGTCCAGCATCTCGTCCTCCTCGATCCAGTGCAGCTCATCCACGAATTTTTCCTTCATGAGTGTCACGATCACATAGCCTCCGCCGAAGGTGAAGGCGCTGAGGTAAAGCGTGGAAATGAACAGCTTCCACAGTACGTGTTTCTTTTTCATCGTTTTTCTCTCCTCTCGCCTATCCGAAATAGCGGTGGAATACCTCTTCCGGGCAATCGTTCCGGCGCATCAGCGCCTGCATGGCCGCCTCCATACGCGCCTGCACCCCGGCATCCTCCACAGGGGCCGCCTCTGCAGGGTCCCGGGCCAGATCGTAGAGCACCGTCGGATAATGGCTCTGGGAAACGTCCTTCTCGTTTTTCAGCTTTAATACCGGCATTCCCTTCGTAAAGGAGAAGCCCCTGCTCAGCTCCGCCCCCCGCAGCATGGCATCCGGCATAAAGGCCCGGCGGGCCGCCGTGTGGCAGGTGGGCATCAGGGTGTATTCATACTTGGGGTATTCCGGATGATTTGGAGCCCGCAGGTACACAAATCTGCCGTCCGTGCAGCCGATCTGGCCGCCGTACAGGCCAAACAGCGCCGTTTCCCGGACGGGGGCATCCTCGGCGGCCGTCCGGCCCAGGGGCCTTCCCTCCATGTCCTCCGGCAGAGGCTGCCCGAAGAATTCCAGCAGGGTGGCCGGCAAATCGACGGTCTGCACCAGTGCCTTCCGCCGCTGGCCTTCCAGGGCGCAGCGGGGATCCCAGAGGAACAGAGGCGTATGGGACACCTCCTCATAGAAGGGGCAGTGGCACTTGGCCCACTGGCCGTGCTCCCCCAGCAGGAAGCCATGGTCCGTGTTCACGATCAGCAGGGTGTCCTTCCACAGGTCATACCGGTCCATGGCATCCAGCACCCGGCCCAGGTTCCGGTCACACATGGCTATCAGCGCCGCATACTCCCGGCGCACATGGTCGATGAGCTCCGGGGAGTCGGTCCCGTTCACCGGCCGATAATCCGGCCAGTCCAGCAGCGGGCCGTGATAGCCGTCCGGGAACAGGGCCTTATATTCCGGCTGCACATAGAAGGGCTCATGGGGATCAAAGGTCTCCAGCTGCAAAAACCAGTTGTCCCGGTCGTGGTTCAGGTCCAGGAATTCCAGGCCCTTGTCGAAGGTCACGTTCTGGCTCTGGCTGGCGGCATCGGGCATCAGACTGCGGTTTGCAAAATCCTGCCCGATCCAATTGTCCTGAGCCGTGCCGCAGACATTTGCATTCTCCGGGATGCGGTCAAAGCTCACCAGCGGTGCCCAGGCATCCCCCTCCTGGCCCCGGACGCAGTCCCAGGTGGTGTAGCGCTGGTGGTACGTCGCGCCGCCGTCCTCCCAGTAGTGATAGTGGTCGCTGACCAGGTGGGTATGGATCCCCGCCCGGCGCAGAAGCTCCGGCACGGAGTCATCAAAGGGCTCCAGAGGGCCCCAGCTGCGGTGCAGAAAATTGTATCTTCCGGTATGGAGCTCCCGCCGGGCAGGCATGCAGGGCATGCTGCCCACATAGCAGTTGTCAAAGGTCAGCGCCCGCCGGGCCAGGCGGGTGAAATTGGGGGTCTTCGTCCATTGGCAGCCGTAGGGCTCCAAAAAATGCCGATTCAGGGAATCGTACATCACCATGATCGCTTTCATATTCGTTTCCTCTCATTCGCTGCGGTGCCGGTATTCATAGGGGCTCATGCCATATTTCTTTTTGAAAATCGTGGAAAAATAGCTGACGTTGGGGTACCCCACCGCCTGGGCCACATCCTGCACCCGCTTGGCGGTGGATTCCAGCATCTGCACCGAGTGGCGCAGGCGCACATCCGTCAGGTAATTCACAAAGGTAACGCCCACCTCTTCCTTGAAGATCCTGGAAAAATATTCCGGCGTCAGGTGGACCTCTGCCGCCACCTGCTCCAGGCTCAGGGGCTGGGCATAGTCGCTCTGGATGCGGCGCATGGCCAGGCGCACCGCCTTGGAGCTCACCCGGGCGGGCTGGGTCTGCCGCGCGCAGCGGGCCGCCAGCTCCAGCACCGGCTGCACCGTCTCCGCCATGGAGATGCTGGCCGCCAGACGCCGCCGCAGCTGCTCCGGCTTTTCCGCCTCCAGGCTCATAGCAGTGGCCTGGGCATAGAGCAGGTCATAGCAGTCCGTGCAGAATTTTGTCACCGCCTCCACTTCCCCGATCTGCTGCTTGGCCGTATCCTGCAGGACCTCCTCCAGCAGCTGCTGCAGCGCCGCGCCGGTAAGCTGATACAGCTGCACCCGGATGGCGCTGATCTTCGCCCGCCAGGTCCGCATCCGAACGTCCTGCACCTCCAGGGGCTCCTCCGGCTGGTACAGGCAAACCCGGCCCTCATAAAAGCCCCGGCTCAGGGAAAAGGCCGCCTGCCGGGCCATGGCGGGGATGCGGGACATTTCATCCGTCACGCTGCTGCTTCCCACCATGCAGCCGTTCAGCGTCTGGACCTGCCGGGCATACAGCGCCAGCTGCCGCTCCTTTTCCGCGGCGCTCAGGGCCCTTGGCAGGTTGCCGACCACCATGTAGATCCGCTCGGAATAGTCAAAGCCCGCCACATGTCTGGCAGGCCCGTCCTTTGGGAAATGCAGCCCGCCGTTCATCAGGCTCTGCTTCCAGACCGCCAGAGCAAACAATCCGTTGTCCCGCCAGCGCAGGCCGCACTGGCGCAGCTCCTGCAAATCCTGATCCTGCAAGGGCTCCTGCTGCCGCAGGATCTTGCCCACGATGGCATGGGCCTGGGCCGTGTTGGTCAGGCTGTCGCCCTCCGCTGCGTCCCCGGCACCGCAGGAGAGCATCATCCGGGAGAGCATCTCCTGCAGGACCTCGCTGTTCATCTCCGTTTTCAGCAGATACTCATCCGCCCCCTCCCGCAGGGCGTTCCGCGCCATTTCAAAGTCCGCAAAGGCCGTCAGCAGGACCACCTTGGTTCCGGAGGACTGCTGCCGGATGGCGTGAAGCAGCTCCAGGCCGTCCATCACGGGCATTTTGATATCCGTCAGAACCAGCTCCGGCTTTTCCCGACAGTAGAGCTCCAGCCCTTCCCTGCCGTTGTGGGCCACACCCACCAGCGTACAGGCGGGGTTGGCGGAAATGCAGAATTCCAGCCACTCACAAATCAGCTTCTCATCGTCAACGATCATTACTCGCATTTCTGCTCTCCCTTCTCCCGGGGCTCCCGCAGGGCGGGAAGCCGAAGCGTGATGGTGGTGCCCATATCCGGCACGCTCTGAATGGATGCACCGTAGCCCGGCCCGTAGTTCAGCCGCAGCCGGTTATTGACGTTTGCAAGGCCGATGGAATCGCTCTGCTTCTCCCGGCCATCCTGGTAGGCCTCCATATCCGCCCTGACCTGCTCCAGCACCTCCGGCGTCATTCCCGCGCCGTCATCCGCAACCGTCAGGATCAGATCGTCCCCCTCCAGCGCCGAGGAGACCACCACCAGGTCCGAATCCGCCTTGGCCTCCAGCCCGTGGAAAATGGCGTTTTCCACCAGCGGCTGCAAAATCAGCGGCGGCACCCGGCACAGCTCCGTCTCCGGGGCCAGGTCCATTTCAAAATGCACCTTCTCCCCGTAGCGCAGCTTCTGCACCACCAGGTATTTCCGGGTATTCTCGAATTCGTCCCGGAGGGCGATGGCATCCTCGGTGGTCTTCAGGGTCGTCCGGAGCAGGTCCGTAAAGGCCTGGATCATCTGCACGGCCTGCTCGCTTTTCCCCATTTCCACGGTACAGCGGATGGAGAAGAGCATGTTGTAGAGGAAATGGGGGTTGATCTGGGCCCGCAGGAAATTCATCTCCGCCAGCCGCTTCTGCCGCTCCTGCTCCGTCACCCGGTTCATCAGGCTGGAGATCTCCCCCGCCATGTGGTTGAAGCTCTGGCTCAGGGTGTCGATCTCCCGGGTCCCCGTATCCGTGGGCACCGGCGTAAAGTCGCCTCCGCCGAAGCTGTCCATGGCCTTGCTCAGGCCCGTCAAAGGCCGCGCGATCTTCTGGCTCTGGTACAGCGCCGCACCCAGGCCCAGCACCAGGCAGACCCCGAGGATGGTGAAGACCAGCTCATACATCCGGTCCAGCTCTCCAAAGATCATATCGGCCGGGATCTCCTCTACGATGGTCCAGCCGGTGTTCTCGTCCAGATAGTTCGTCAGCAGATAGGCCTTTCCCTGCTTGCGGATCACGGAGGCGCTGTTGGCGCCATACAGGGTCGCCATGGCCTGGGGGTCCACAAACTGCTTTCCCAGCAGCTTCTTGTTAGGGTGGGAAACGATATAGCCCTGCTGATCGTAGATATAGATCTCGCTGCCGTCGGTGAGCACCGGCTCATAGAGATCCTGCAAAACGTGCTCATCCATCAGCACCATAAGGATGCACTCCCCGTCAAACTGCTCCAGGGCCTGTGCCACGGCGAACTGATAGCGCGTGCCGTCGGCCGTTGGGAAGGTGCTGCCGAACACCACCGTCCCGGCGGGTGCATCCAGCACCTTCCGGCGCAGCCGCCGGTACCACAGCTGGGATTCCAGATAAGGGGGCAGCTCCTGCTCCGGGAAAGAGGAATAGATGCCCTGCCCGGTGACAAGCAGCGGGTCATTGTCCATGCCGATGGGGCCGAAGACCCCGCTGTATCTTCTCTTGTCCGCCTGGAGCAGCTCGTCCATATTCTCCGGGATCTCGGTCAGATCGGCGATCCCGTAGCGGTACAGTCCCACCAGGGTCGTGGCGCTGGTCTTCACGGTGTTGGTCCGCTCGCTGATCTGCCGCAGCAGGTCTATGCGGGAGGAGCCGATCTGGTTGGTCATGATCTGGCGGGCCGCCATGGCCACGCCGAAGCCCAGCACCGCAAAAGACAGGCTCAGCACCAATACATAAGACAGAAAAACCTGAATTTTAATGCATTGTATTCGGTTTTTCAGCATTTCCAAGTATTTTTTCACGGTTTTCTGTCTTCCTTTCCGGGGCTCAGCGGAGCCGATAGGGGGCGTAATTGGGATTTTCCTTGATATAGTCGTCGCAGCTGTGGGCAGGGCTTCCGTCTCCCCAGGTCCCTGCCAGGCCGATCTGGCCGGAGCCGAACACGGCCTCCTTGGCCCCGTCGATCTCCGGATTCACATATTGGGCGAACCACTTTTCCAGCCGCAGCTTCATCTCGCCGCCCAGGGCCTGCCATGCCTCTTCCTTCATCAGGTTCCGGGTCTCGCCGGGGTCCTCCTGCAGGTCGTACAGCTCGTTGGGTCCGTAGGGATAGCGGGTGATATACTTGTAGCGGCGGCCCCGGATCATCCGGTTGGGCCCGTACTCATCCAGCACCACCACCTCCTCATGCTGCCGGAAGGGCTCCCCCCGCAGCGCCGGGGCAAAGGACACGCCGGGGCGGCGCAGGCCGTCCGTGGCGGGCACCCCCGTGTATTCCAGCAGCGTGGGCATGAAGTCGTAGGCGGAGATCAGCGCGTCGCACACCGTGCCCGCCGGGATCTTCCCCGGCTGCCGGGCGATGAAGGGGACCTTCACGCTTTCCTCAAACATGTTGATGGGGAAGGTGGCATTGCCCTTTCCCCAGAAGCCGTGGTGGCCGCAGCTGAAGCCGTTGTCCGCCGTGAAGACCACCAGGGTATCCTCGGTCATATGCAGCGCATCCAGCTTATCCAGGATCCTGCCGATGGCGGCATCCATGGCCGTCACGGCGGCGAAATAGCCGATCAGATTGCTGCGCTCATCCTTGGCCACCTCATCCGTCAGATAGATGCTGTCCGGATTCCGGGGCAGATGGGGCACGGATGCAAAGGGGCAGTCCTGATAGAGGTCCGTATATTCCTTGGGATGGTTGTTCAGCCATGGGGCATGGGGCGCGGTATAGCCCACGTACAGCAGGAAGGGCTCCTCCTTCCCGGCCCGGCTGTCCAGGTATTCCAGGGCATCGTCCGTAATGGCATCCGTCACATAGCGCTCCTCCCGGTAGAGCTTCCCGTCCTTATACATGGGCGCGCCATAGTAGGGACCGCCGCCGCTCTTGTGGCAGAACCAGTGGGAAAAGCCCTGCTGGGGCTTTTCCGAGGCGCCCATGTGCCATTTGCCGGACAGGGCGCAGTCGTATCCGGCCTCGGAAAGAGCCCTGGTATAGGAATACTGGCCCGCCAGATACTCAATGGCGGCCTGCCGGTCGTTGTCGTCCCGCAGCCAGTCGTGGATGCCGTGCTGGCTGGGGATGCAGCCGGTCAGAAGGCTTGCTCTGGCCGGAGAGCACACGGGCGATGCGCAGAAAAAGTTATCAAAGCGCATTCCCTCCGCCGCCAGGCGGTCAATATTCGGCGTAATGATCTCCCGGTTGCCGGTGCAGCCCAGGGACCACCAGCCCTGATCATCCGACAAAAGGAATACGACATTTGGGTGTTTCACGCTCATTCCCTCCTATTGAAAAACTCACAATATCACATTTTTTTCGAAAAGTAAAGCCGCAGCAAGCCGCGTTCAACGGCCTGCTGCGGCTGCGCATTTTTATGACTGGAATGGATGGACTGTTCTTACCACCATTTGATCAGATCGGTGACCTTGTTCCGCAGCTCTACAAAGTCAGGGCTTGCAATATCCCTGGGCCGGGGCAGGTCGTTGTCGATGCTGCACTTGATGGAGGTGGGCTTGTTGGTCAGGACCATGATCCGCTGGCCCATATAGACCGCTTCCTCAATGTTGTGGGTGATGAAGATGACCGTGGTCCCGGTGCGCTGCCACAGAGCGATGAGCTCATCCTCCAGATGATAGCGCAGCTGGATGTCCAGCTGGCCATAGGGCTCGTCCATCAGCAGCAGATCCGGCTGGGTGGCAAAGGCCCGGGCAATGACCACGCGCTGCAGCATACTGGCGGACAGCTGGTCCGGATAGTAATGGCGGTACTTGGTCAGGCCCACGATATCCAGATATTCATCCACCAAAGCCTTGGCCTTGGTCTTCTCCACACCCTTGATATCCAGGCCGAAGCCGACGTTTTCCTCCACCGTCAGCCAGGGCATTGTGGAATACTCCTGGAAGATGTAGGCAACGTTGTGCTTTTTCAGGTCTACGGGCTCGCCGTCCAGCAAAATCTCACCGGCCGTGGGCTTGTAGAGCTTGGTCAGACTGTTCAGGAAGGTCGTCTTGCCGCAGCCCGTAGGGCCGACGATGCAGAGGAACTCTCCCTTGGGTACATCAAAGGAGATATTGTCCAGCACCAACAAGTCTCCAAATTTTTTCGTCAGGTTCTTCACCTGGACCTTGGGCATTTCCTGTGCCATAGCAATTCTCCTTTCTTACAGGCTGGGATCCATGTTGTCCGTGATCTCCTTGCGCAGGCGCAGGAATTCGGGATCGACATAGTCTCTGGGATGGGGAATGGTAATGGTGTATTCCTGCTTAATGCGGGTGGGGCAGTTGGTCAGCAGGATGATGCGGTCCGCCAGGAACAGGGCCTCTTCGATGTTGTTGGTGACGAAGACCACGGTTCGCTTCTCCTTCTGCCAGATGCGCTGGAGCTCCTCCTCCATCATGTAGCGGGTCTGGGCATCCAGGTGGCCGAAGGGCTCGTCCATCAGCATGATGTCGGGCTGGTTGGCATAGGCCCGGGCAATGCCCACACGCTGCCGCATACCGCCGGACAGCTGGCTGGGGTAGCTCTTTTCGAATCCGGTCAGACCCACCAGCTCCAGATATCTGTGAATGCGCTCCTGCTGCTCCTTCTTGGGCAGATGGCGCACACTGGGGCCAAAGCCCACATTCTCCTCCACCGTCAGCCAGGGGAACAGGCTGGTCTTCTGGTACACAACGCCCCGCTCGGGAGAGGGACCTGTGACCTGCTTGCCCCGGGTGAACACGGCACCCTCCGTGGGCTTGTCCAGGCCTGCCAGAATATTCAGCAGGGTGGTCTTGCCGCACTGGCCTGCACCGAAGAGGACCAGGAATTCATTCTCCCGCACCTCGAAATTGACGTCCTTCAGCACGACGTTGGATTCGCCGTTTTTATCATAGCTTTCAAAGGTACGGCCAACCCCGCGGCATTCCAGCACGGGGGCACTCTTTACATTCCCTTCTGCTCGTTCCATGCACACAGTCTCCTTTCCAGTGCGGATGTCAGGGTTGCCAGCAGGAAGCCAACGATGCCGATGGCCACCATGCCGACCATGATCTGCAGGGTATTGCCGGTGTTCATGCCCCGGACGATCATCCAGCCCACGCCCTCATCGGAGCGGACCATCTCTGCGCCCACCACGGCGCTCCAGCCGGCGGTAACGGCGATCTGCAGGCCTGCGAAGATATAGGGCACGGAGCTAGGCAGCACGATCCGGAAGAACACCTGGCGCTCACTGGCACCCAGCATCCGGGCGGCACCCATAAGCTCGGGGTCAACGTTTTTTGCGCCGTCATAGGTATTGACGGTGATGAAGGTGAAGCAGCCCAGGAAGATGATGAAGAATTTGCTCTTGTCGCCCAGGCCGAACCACAGGATGGACAGAGGGATCCAGGCCAGAGGCGGGATGGGGCGGATAAACTCAAAGATCGGCTTCAGCATGGCCTCCAGCAGCTTGGAGTAGCCCATGCCGATGCCCAGGGCGATGCCAGCAACCGTAGCCAGCAGAAAGGCCACAGCCACGCGATAGAGGCTGATGCCGATGTGGGCCAGCATGGTGTATTTGCCCACGGGCTCCACAAAGCTCTTAAAGAACGCACCCAGCACCGTGCTTGCGGCGGGCAGGAACATGGAGGCCTTGGTAAAACGGGCCACAAGCTCCCAGACCACCAGCAGCGTCAGCAGAGAAATGATCGTGTAAATGATCACCAGCTGCTTCTGAGAAAAGCGGCTGTCCTTGGTATTGTCGATCACCGTTTTTTACCTCCTTTGACAAAACGCTTTTGCAGGGCCTCCAGAATGTAGTTCAGGGCCAGGCCGATAAAGCCAATGGTCAGCATACCCACGATGATCACATCGGGGCGGCCCAGCATACGGGCCATCTGGATCATATAGCCCAGGCCTCTGGTTGCGGCCAGCAGCTCAGCGGCCACCAGGGCGACCCAGGAGGAGCCCAGAGCCAGACGCAGGCCCGTGAAGATCATGGGCATGGCGGTGGGGATGGCCACCTTAAACAGCAGCTGACGGTTGGAAGCGCCGAAGGTCTTGCCCACCCACAGGTGGACCTGGCTGGTCCGCTTGATGCCGGCATAGCTGTTCACCGTAGCGCTGATGAAGGCTGCAAAGAAGATGATGCCAACCTTGGAGGCATAGCCAATGCCCAGCCACAGGATCATCAGAGGGATCCAGGCCAGGGCGGGGACGGGGCGGATGATATCAAACAGGGGCTTGGTAAACAGCTCGAACCGGCGGCTCCAGGCCATGCCGATGCCCAGAGGGACGCCGATGAGCACGCCCACGGCATAGCCGCCCAGGGCGATCTTCAGGCTGGCCCAGATGTTCTGGAACAGCGTCGCGCCGTCGGGATTCGTGCCGCCCTTCAGCTTGTAAACAAAGGTGCTGAAAATTTTGGCCGGACTGGGAAGCATCATTGGGCTGATCAAATGCAGCACATCGGTACAAAGCTCCCAGACCAGCAGAACAAACAGGAACGAACCAATGGAGATCAGGTGGTATTTCTGTTTCTTCAAAAACTGCTTCACAGGTTTCACCGTGCCTTTCTAGTTATTGCGAAGGTCTGTTCTTTGAAATTGGGGGAATACCCGTGTATTCCCCCAGTTTCTGTGTGTATATTGGGGCCAATGCCCGGAGGAGAAATGCTGCTTACTTATAGCCCTTTACGAAGGTATCCACAACGTTGGTCTCGAACTTGTCGATGACGTTGGGCTCCAGCTGGCCCTGGCCAACATAGAACTCGCCCAGCTCCTTGGCAAAGTTGCCGATCTGGCGATCCTTCCAATCGGTGCGGGTGATGAACTGCACGCGCTCCAGGTCGGCAACGCAGTTCTCCCGGCTGGTCTCGGAGCCGTTTTCCTTCAGGAACTGTACGAACAGGTCAGCGGCCATCTCCTGGTCGTTCTGCAGGGCCTCGCAGGCCTCGGTCAGAGCGTCCATATAGGCCTGCACCAGCTCGGGCTTGCCTTCCACAGCCTTGCGGTTGGCAACGACCATGTCCACGTACTTGATGCCCATGTCCGCCAGATTGCCGACCTGGACCATGCCGTCGTTGATGGCGTCGAAGAAGGTGGGGACGTTCAGGGAAGCGGCGTCACACTGGCCGGCCTGCAGAGCCTGATAGGCCTGCACGCTGTCCATGTTCACGATGTTCACATCGGTGGGCTCCATGCCCAGCTTCTCCAGCCACTTCAGAACGGTCATATGCTGTGCGGTGCCCACGGGGGTCAGAACGGTGATGCCCTTCACGGTCTCGGGGCTGCCCTTCACGGTGGGGTAAGAGGGATTGTAGCCCTCGTCGGTGGCAATGGGGCTGTCGGGCTTTACGAACACGCCCAGGCCGTCCACGCTCTCCAGGACCTCGCCGATGATCATCTCGTCATAGTTGGCAACGCCGGTGACGGCTGCGGCGCCCATAGCGCCCACGTCCCACAGATCGGCGGCCAGAGCCTCGTTCATGGGTGCGCCGGTGGCAAACATGGTCACATCCATCTTGAAGCCGTACTTCTCACCCAGGTTGTTCTGCTGGATGTAGTAGGTGGGCAGGCTGGTGATGAAGGGCATTGCCGCCACGCGCAGGGTGGGCAGCTCGGCAGAATCGGACTTGCTGTCGGTCTTCGCGGAAGAACCGGAGCTTCCGCCGCAGGCCGCCAAAGACAGGGCCATAACCAGGGCCAGGATCAGTGCCAGATACTTTTTCATCTTTTTTCCTCCTAAAAACGATTGTTGATACGGTCTTCCGTATCGGATGGACATATTTTATCATAGGAACCGCCACAGAAATTTTACAATTTTTAAGGTTTTTTTACCTGTCCGGCCATTGGGTTTCACATTTTTGTCTTTTCTGCCAATTTTTTATTCTTCCGCCCTTTGGAAATGTGCAAGCTGTTTAAAACAGGCGGCCGTTTTTTTACGTTTTCACCAATAAACGTATCCAAAAATTGTTGTTGCACGGCTTTCCTCCGGCAGCCGGAAATGCAAAAACGCCGCGGCAGGCCGGAGGCACCGGCACGCCGTGACGTTTCGTTCCGCACAGACCCTCCAAGGCCATCAGCGCGCCATCATCCGGCAGAGCCGCTCCAGCCTTGGATAGGCATATTCAAAAAAGCCCTGATAGGCAGGGCAGAAATAGTTCAGGCCAATGCCCTTTTCAAAATAGTCTCTGTCCCTGCGGCAGCCCCCCCGGCACAGCGGGAACCACCGGCATACCCGGCACTTTTCTTCCACCGGGAGGCTCTGCTCCAGAAAGCCCAATTCCTTTCGCCGGGCGTCCACCGCCTCCAGGGTATCCTCTGTCAGATTGCCGATGCAGTAACCGTCCAGCATATAAAAATCGCAGGGATAGACGCTGCCGTCGGCCTCAATGACATACTGCATGGTGCAGTGCCCCAGCATTCCGCAGGCCTCCGGCAGCTGACCGTTCAGCATACACAGCAGGTTGTCAAAATACCGGTGGTACTGCTTCCGCCCCGCCATTGCCTCCTGATACCACAGGTCGAAGGCTGTTTTGAGATAGGTTTCGAACAGCTCCGGCGTCAATGACCAGGCGCTGCCGCCCCGCTCCTCTCCCAGGGGGTCCAGGCAGGGGATAAACTGCTGGTAGTGATACCCCTTCTTCCGGAAGAACCCATGGATCGACCGGTAGGCGCGGACGGTATTTTGGGTAACCACTGTCAGGATGTTGTAGTCCACGCCGAATTGCTCCAGGGTCTCAATGGCATGGGTCACCCGGCCAAAGGTCCCCCGCCCTGCCGCATCCACCCGGTTCCGGTCGTGGACCTCCTTGGTCCCGTCCAGAGATACCCCCACCAGGAAGTGATTCTCCGCAAAAAAGGCTGCCCACTGTGCATCGATCAGCAGCCCATTGGTTTGCAGGGCAAAATGCAGCCGGGCCTGATTTTTGTTTTTCCTTTTCGCTTCCGCCACCGCATACCGGAAGAAATCCAGCCCGGCCAGGGTGGGTTCCCCGCCCTGGAATGCTATGGTGCACTCCTGGGTCACCGCTGCCAAAGCATGCTCCAGCACTGCGGACAGGGTGTCCCGGGACATCAGGCCATAGCTGGCAGTCTCCCGCTTGCTGGTCTCATCGGCATAAAAGCAATAATGGCAGCGCATATTGCACAGGCCGCTGGCCGGCTTGATCATCAAATGAAGTGAACGCATAAGCTGTCCTCCCGCCCTTTTGGTTCCCCTCATTCTATCAAAACTCCCCCGGTTTTGCAACCGGGGGAATTGGCTCAGCTGTTCTCCGACAGCTCCAGGCTGGCCTTCACAAAGGACAGGAACAGAGGATGGGGCTTGTTGGGGCGGCTCTTGAACTCGGGGTGGAACTGGACGCCCACATAGAAGGGGCTGTCCGGCAGCTCCACGGTCTCCACAATGTAGCCATCGGGAGAGGTGCCGCTGACGGTGAGGCCCGCATCGGAAAGGGCCTGGCGGAAATCATTGTTGAATTCGTAGCGGTGGCGATGACGCTCGTAAATATGGTTCACGCCATAAGCCTCAAACATCTTCGTGCCGGGGACGATCTGGCAGGGGTAGGCACCCAGCCGCAGGGTGCCGCCCTTGGCAACACTGTCGCTCTGGTCCGGCAGGAAATCGATGACCTTGTGGGTGCTCTCCGGGTCGAATTCGCCGGAGTTGGCATCCGCCATCCCCGCCACACTCCGGGCAAAGGCGATGACGGAGATCTGCATACCCAGGCAGATGCCGAAATAGGGCACGCGGTTTTCCCGGCAGTAGTCCGCCGTGGCGATCATGCCGTCAATGCCCCGGCTGCCAAAGCCGCCGGGCACGATGATGCCTGCGCAGCCGCGGAGGACCTCGGCCACACTCTCCCGGGTGATGGTTTCGGAATCGATCCACCGGATATCCACATTGGCCCCCAGGTCGAAGCCCGCATGGCGCAGGGCCTCGGCCACGGACAGATAGGCATCGTGCAGCTGCACATACTTGCCCACCAGGCCAACGGTCACGGTCTTGTCCCGGGTGTCGATTTTGTGGAGCATGGTGTTCCACTCTGTCAGATCGATCTTGGGGGCATCGATATTCAGCTCCCGGCACACAATGCCGGAGAAATTCTGCTTTTCCAGCATGATGGGGGCCTCGTACAGGCTGGGCAGGGTGATGTTCTCAATAACGCAGTCCGGCTTCACATTGCAGAACATGGCGATCTTCCGGAAAATGCTGTCTTCCAGAGGCTCGTCACAGCGCAGAACGATGATATCCGGCTTGACGCCCAGGCCCTGGAGCTCCTTGACGGAGTGCTGGGTGGGCTTGCTCTTGTGCTCGTCGGAGCCCCGCAGGAAGGGCACCAAAGTCACGTGGATGAACAGGCTGTTGGTAGGGCCGACCTCCAGGGAGATCTGCCGCACGGCCTCTACAAAGGGCTGGGATTCGATGTCGCCGATGGTGCCGCCGATTTCCGTGATGACCACATCCGCATCGGTCTGCTTGCCCACCCGGTAGACGAATTCCTTGATCTCATTGGTGATGTGGGGAATCACCTGGACGGTGGAGCCCAGATACTCCCCCTGGCGCTCCTTGTTCAGAACATTCCAATAGACCTTTCCGGTGGTCAGGTTGGAATATTTATTGAGGTCTTCGTCAATGAAGCGCTCATAGTGACCAAGGTCCAGGTCCGTCTCCGCGCCGTCCTCGGTGACATAGACCTCGCCGTGCTGATAAGGGCTCATGGTGCCCGGGTCTACATTGATATAGGGGTCAAGCTTCTGGGCCGCCACCTTCAGCCCCCGGCTCTTCAGAAGCCGGCCCAAAGAGGCCGCCGTAATGCCCTTGCCCAGCCCGGAGACCACGCCGCCGGTTACGAAAATATACTTGGTTTCTTTCATATATAGATCCTCCTACTGGTCATACGACCTGATAATATTCTCTGCCACTTCCCGGCGGGAGAGGCGGGTATCCATGGCCTGGCGCTCGATATAATAATGGGCCTCGCTTTCCGTCATGCGCAGCTGCTCGATGAGCAGCCATTTGGCCCGGTTGATGGTGCGGATATCCGTCATCTTCTCCTGCAGGGCCCTGTTCCGGCGATCCATCTGCAAAAGCTTTCCCCGCAGGGCCGTAATCATGTGCAGGCCCATTTCCAGCGTTTGCCGGGTCAGGGGCTTGGCCAGGGCCATAACGCCCTCGTCCTCCACCTGGTCCCGCACCCCGTCGAAGCTCTCCCCGGGCACCAGCAGCAGCACGCCCACGTTGTCCCGGGCCAGATCCAGAGCCAGCTGGGTGCCGAATTCATCCCGCATGGGGGCATTGAGAATGGCAATGTCCACTGCATAGTCCAATGCCATGCGCTTGGCCTCTCCGGCAGACCCGGCCCGCAGAGGCGGGTCATAGCTGCTGCCGGGAAGCAGCGTTTGCAGGAGCGCAAAGGTCTTGTCATTGGCGCCCGCAACCAGAACCTTATAGATATTCTTTCCCGATGCCATCCCTTTCCGCTCCTTTCTCTTGCAATTACTTCCAGAATCCCTCCGGCAGGACGCTGCGGATAAAATCACTTTCGGAAGCAATGTCCTTTGCCTCCTTCAGGCTGCCGGGAAGGGTCTCCAGGCCTGCCGTGATGCTGCGGTCCGCAGTATAAAGGTTCACATTCATAGGCTCCGGAGGCAGGAGCTTCCGCCGCACGCCGTCCAGTCCCGCATAGATCACCAGGGCATAGGCCAGGTGCGGATTGACCGTGGGATCCGGAGACCGCAGCTCCATGCGCTTATATTCCCCCTGAGCCGCCGGAATGCGGATGAGCTGGGAGCGGTTTCCGGGGGACCAGGTGACAAAACGGGGAGCCTTCCGCTCTCCCAGGCGACGGTAAGCGCTCTCCGTGGGATTCAGGTAAGCCGTCATCTCCCGGATATGGGCCAGAATGCCCGCCATAAAATACTGGCTGACCTGCTCCCCATTGTCCTGCCGGACGGAGATATTGATATGCAGGCCGTTGCCCGCCTGCTCCGGAATGGGCTTAGGGGAAAAGTCCGCATACAGCCCATTGCTCACTGCCACCGCCTTGACAACGGAGGTAAACAGCAGGGCATTGTCCGCCGCCGTAATGGCATCGGAATAGCGGAAATCGATCTCATTCTGCCCGGGGCCCTCCTCGTGGTGGGAACTCTCTGGGGAAATGCCCATGCTCTCCAGCATCAGGCAGATCTCCCGGCGGACGTTCTCCCCCTTGTCCTCCGGGGCTACGTCCATATAGCCCGCATGGTCAAAGGGCTGGGTAGTGGGGTTTCCGTCGGCATCGGTTTTAAAAAGGTAGAACTCAAATTCCGCGCCGATCTGCACGGTGATCCCCTCGTTTTTTGCCTCCCGCACCGCATTCGCCAGCAGAGCCCGGCAGTCCATGGGGTAGGGCCGCCCATCGGGATAGCGGATATTGCAAAGCATCCGCACCACCTTGCCCCGGCTGGGCCGCCAGGGAAGATCCGTCAGGGTTTCGGGGATGGGGAACAGGAACAGGTCCGACTCCTCCACCCCGCTGAAGCCCCCCACAGCGGAGCCATCAAAGGAAATGCCCTGGGAGAACGCGCGTTTGAGCTCCTGGGGCATGATGGCGATATTTTTTTGTCTTCCTGCGGCGTCGCAGAAGACCAGGCGAATGAACTTCACATCCTCCTGCTCCACATAGGAAAACACGTCTTCTTGTGTATACAGCATGGCAGTCCCTTTCCGTCAAAAAATGGAAAAAAGGACGCTCACCGGACGAGGGCGCGTGCCCAGGTTCAGCAAACATCCTTGTCTACTCGGAGTCATTATACTCTCGCCGAAGGCCCCTGTCAATGATTTTTCCGGAGAAAACGTCACAATGGCACACCTCACCCCTGCCGCATGTCAAAAATGCCGGAAGCATCGGCAGCCGGGGCGGCAACAATTGGGCAAACCGCCAAAATGCAATTTGACGGTTGACAAATTGCATTTTTTGGCGTATGATGCCTCCATACAGACAGGGGAGCCGGTTCTTCCGGTACTCCAAAAAGAAGCGACAAGGGTGTCGCTATGGCGAAAGCCATAGTGCCCCCGGCCGCTTCTTTTTTATTTACAGAAAAGGGGAAATCAGTATGGTAACGGATATCTTTTCTTCTATGGTTTTTGACGATGCCACTATGGAGGCGCGCCTGCCCAAGGATACCTATAAGGCCCTGCAAAAAACCATCAAGCTGGGCAAGCACCTGGACCCCAATGTGGCAACGGTGGTCGCCAACGCCATGAAGGACTGGGCCATTGAAAAGGGCGCCACCCACTTCACCCACTGGTTCCAGCCCATGACCGGCGTCACCGCTGAGAAGCACGACTCCTTTATCTCCCCCAAGGATGGCGGCAAGGTCATCATGGAGTTCTCCGGCAAGGAGCTCATCCAGGGTGAGCCGGATGCATCCAGCTTCCCCTCCGGCGGCCTGCGGGCCACCTTTGAGGCCCGGGGCTATACCGCCTGGGATGCTACCTCTTATGCTTTCATCAAGGACGGCGTTCTGTGCATCCCCACGGTGTTCTGCTCCTACGGCGGCGAGGCCCTGGACCAGAAAACCGCCCTGCTGCGCTCCATGGAGGCCATCAACCGGCAGGCCATGCGCGTTCTGAAGCTCTTCGGCAATGAGGATGTGACCTCCGTGAAGACCACCGTAGGCCCCGAGCAGGAGTACTTCCTCATCGACAAATCCGCCTTCGACAGGCGCAAGGATCTGATCTTCACCGGCCGGACTCTATACGGCGCCAAGGCTCCCAAGGGGCAGGAGCTGGATGACCACTACTTCGGTGCCATCAAGCCCAGAGTGGCTGCCTTTATGAAGGAGCTGAATGACGAGCTGTGGAAGCTGGGCGTTCTGGCCAAGACCGAGCACAACGAGGTTGCCCCCGCCCAGCACGAAATGGCCCCCATCTTCACCACCACCAACATCGCCGCCGACCACAACCAGCTGACCATGGAGATGATGCGCAAGGTGGCCCAGCGCCACGGCCTGGTGTGCCTGCTCCACGAGAAGCCCTTCGACGGCGTCAACGGCAGCGGCAAGCATAACAACTGGTCCATCTCCACCAATACCGGCGTGAACCTCCTGGAGCCCGGCGAAACCCCCTACGAAAACGCCCAATTCCTGCTGTTCCTGTGCGCAGTCATCAAGGCGGTAGACGAATACCAGGACCTGCTGCGCATCTCCGTTGCCTCTGCGGGCAACGACCACCGTCTGGGCGCCAACGAGGCACCTCCCGCCATCGTGTCCATGTTCCTGGGCTCAGACCTGAGCGAGATTCTGGAGGCCATCGAAAAAGACGTGCCCTACGACGGTAAAGAGAAGCAGGTCATGCGCATTGGCGTGCATACTCTGCCCAAGTTCCAGCGGGATGCCACGGACCGGAACCGGACCAGCCCCTTCGCCTTCACCGGCAACAAGTTTGAATTCCGGATGCTGGGCTCCGCCGAGTCCATCTCCTGCACCAACACCGTGCTGAACACCACTGTGGCCGAGGAACTGCGGCAGTTCGCCGACGCTCTGGAGGGGGCTGAGGACTTTGAGACCGCCCTGCACGACCTGATCCGCAAGACGATCCAGGACCACAAGCGCATCATCTTCAACGGCGACGGCTACGACGCCTCCTGGGTGGCGGAAGCCGAGAAGCGGGGCCTGCTGAATCTCCGCGCCACCCCCGATGCCCTGGCCCATATGCTGGACAGCAAGAATATGGAGCTGTTCAGAATCCACAACGTCTACAGCGAGACCGAGCTCACCGCCCGCCACGAGGTCAAGCTGGAAAACTACTGCAAGGTCATCAACATCGAGGCCCAGACCATGCTGGATATGGCCTGGAAGGACATCTTCCCCGCCGTGTCTGACTACACCGCCAAGCTCTGCCAGAGAGTTTCCTCCAAGAAAGCCCTGTCACTGGATTGCAGCTACGAGGAGGACACCGGGCGCAAGCTCAGCGGTCTGCTCTGCGCCGCCTACAAGGCAGCGGGCAAGCTGGAAGCGGATCTGCTATCCAGCAAGAGCGCCCCGGACACCGTGGCCCTGGCCGACATCTTCAAGCGTGACATCTTAGACGATATGCGCGATCTTCGCATCAGCGTAGACACCATGGAAACCATCATGCCCGCCGAGACCTGGCCCTACCCCTCCTACGGCGAGATCCTGTTCGGGGTGAGATAACCAAAGCCTTCCCCTGGGGGAAGGTGGCCCGCCGATAGGCGGGTCGGATGAGGGGCGGGAAGCAGGACCGTCAAGAAGAACGCCCCTGCAGTTCATTCCCTGGAAATAGAAATAGGACTGCCTGAGCTGATTCCATATCGGTTCTACCTGCCGCCCCTCATCAGTCAGGGCTTTGCCCTGCCAGCTTCCCCCAGGGGAAGCCAGAATATACCTTTCTCCAAGGTGGGAGAAAGCTCAAAACCGGATTGCAAAATCCGGTTTTGGCATACAAAGCATAGAAAGAAGGAATTCCCATGTGTTCTATCATTGGCTACATCGGGCACCGTCTGACGGCGGAGTCTGTGAAGCCTTATTTTGACCGCACCATCTCCCGTGGGCCGGATATGAGCCGGATCATCTCCATCCCCGGGGGCTTCCTGGGCTTCCACCGGCTGGCCATCATGGGCCTGAACGAAATGGGTATGCAGCCCTTTGTCCGGGGGGATATGGCCTTGGTGTGCAACGGCGAGATCTACGGTTTCCGGGTCATCCGGAAAAAGCTCCAGGAAAAGGGGTACCTCTTCCACAGCGGCTCGGACTGCGAAATTCTGCTGCCGCTGTATGCCGAAATGGGCGTGGAGATGTTCCGGGAGCTGGACGCGGAGTTTGCCATGATCCTCTTCGACGGCAAGTCCCTCATCGCCGCCCGGGACCCCATCGGCATCCGGCCGCTGTACTATGGCTATGATGGGGACGGGCAGATCACTTTCGCCAGCGAGGCCAAGAACCTGGTAGGGCTGTGCGCCAAGATCATGCCCTTCCCGCCCGGGCACTACTATAAGGACGGCAAATTCATCTGCTACCGGGACATGAGTGCCCCGGCCTATCGCAGCGAAGATGATTTGGAAACCGCCTGCCGGAAGATTCGGGAGAAGCTTACCGCCGGAATTGAAAAGCGGCTGGACGCAGACGCCCCTGTGGGCTTTCTTCTGTCCGGCGGTCTGGATTCCAGTCTGGTCTGTGCCGTGGCCGCCCGGTGCAGCAAAAAGCCCATCCGCACCTTCTCCATCGGCATGGACATCGATGCCATTGACCTGAAATACGCCCGGGAAGTGGCAGACTACCTGGGAGCGGACCACACGGAGGTCATCATCACCAAAGCGGATGTGCTGGAAGCCCTGCCCAAGGTGGTGGCCTTGCTTGGCACCTACGACATCACCACCATCCGGGCCTCCATCGGTATGTATCTGGTATGCAAATACATCCACGAGCACACGGACCTGCGGGTGCTGCTCACCGGTGAGATCTCCGACGAGCTCTTCGGCTACAAATACACGGATTTCGCCCCCAGTGCGGAGGAATTCCAAAAGGAAGCCGAAAAGCGAATCCGGGAGCTGCATATGTACGATGTTCTCCGGGCGGACCGGTGCATCAGCGTCAATTCCCTGGAGGCCCGGGTACCCTTCGGCGACCTGGATTTTGTAGAATACGTTATGGCCCTTGACCCGGAGATGAAGCGCAACCACTATGGCAAGGGCAAATACCTGCTGCGCCATGCCTTTGAGGGGGACTATCTCCCCGGAGACATCCTCATGCGGGAGAAGGCCGCCTTCTCCGATGCCGTGGGCCACTCCATGGTGGACGACCTGAAGGCCTACGCCGAAACCCCATACACCGATGCGGAATTCGAACACCGCCGGAAATTCTACCGCTTTGCCCAGCCCTTTACCAAAGAGAGCCTGCTGTACCGGGAGCTCTTCGAGCGCTACTACCCCGGCCAAGCGGAAATGGTTGCAGACTTCTGGATGCCCAACAAGGCCTGGAAGGGCTGCAATGTGCAGGATCCCTCCGCAAGAGTGCTCTCCAATTACGGAGACAGCGGGAAATAAAAATGAAATAACTCCCCTGAAACGGAGCTGGCAGCGCAGCTGCCTGAGAAGTTCTGCCTGGCCCTTGGCCAAATCCCGCCGCAGGCAGGAAAGTTGGAACCCCTCAGTCTCGGCTAACGCCGAGCCAGCTCCCCTTTCAGGGGAGCTTTTTTATAGATAGCTTTTGATGGTCGAGATCAGGATATCTCCTGCCACCACCCGGTCCTCGGCGGCGAAGCCCTCGGCGAAATTATCGGAATAGAGCACCTGGGCGTTGGGCGGGAACTCATCGTCCCCTTCCCAGACCATGATCTGCATCCGGTAGGGGCCGATCAGATCGAACTGGTAGCCCGCGTCGCCGTGCTTTAGCGGGACGGCCCCCATTTTCTCGGCGGCGGCCTTGAAGGCGGCCACCCGGGTGCCGAAGGTGAAGGCGGCCCGGGTCAGAACGCGGCCCGTATAGGGCTTGATGTACATCTCCCCCCAGGGCATTTCCCGGAAGGTCTTCCACTCCCCGCCGAAGGCCACCTGCTTGCTCTCCAGCAGGTAGCGCAGCAGGAAGGTGCGGGTGGGCAGGGGCGGCAGCGCGCCGCCGTCCTTGGCAGAGAATTCGCAGCCGGGGTAGGTAATGGAGAAGCTTCTGCCCAGCAGCGTCACCTGAAAGGCCCCGCCGTCAAAGCCCACATCCGGCAGCCGCTCCAGGACCTCCCGGGGGTTCAAGTCCTTGAAGAGGGCCTCATAGTGGGCAAAGGGGACCTCTTCCTTGTGATTTTCGATTTCCAAATTTCAAGCCTCCTGTACGCTGTGGGGGAACAGCCGGGAATCGGTATGGGGAATGAAGCAGGCGGCCACAAAGGCATCCATATACCCAGGATGGGTGCTCAGCTCCAGATAGGTCATGTTGGAAGCCACCTCGGCAGTCTTGGCGTTGGCCTCGTCGCTCATGACCATGGCGTAAGCGCCGGTCAGGGAGGAGTTGCCGATGTAATGGAATTTTTCCAGGGGCACATCCGGGAACATGCCGATGTTCACCGCATTGCCCATGTTAATGCCGGAGCCAATGCCGCCGGCAACATACACATCGTCAATGCCATCCACCGTCATGTCTACGCTCTTAAGAAGCGTGTCAATGGCGGAGAAAATAGCGCCCTTGGCACGGATGAAGTTGTCGATATCCACCTCGTTGATGGAGATCTCCCGCTCGGTCTCGCTTTCGCTGGCCTCCGCCAGAACGTAGCGGCCCATGCCGTGGTGGTCCCGGCGGATGCGGGAGCCTTCCTTGACGAACAGGCCCTTGGCGTTGATCATGCCGCAGCGGAACAGCTCGGAGATGATATCGATGATGCCGGAGCCGCAGATACCTACGCACTTTTGGCCCGGGTCGCCTACGATGGTCAGGGTGGGCTCCATGGTGTTCTTGTCGATGGTGCAGGCCTCAATGGCGCCGTCGGTGGCGCGCATACCGCAGGAGATATCGCCGCCTTCAAAGGCAGGACCGGCGGAGCAGGCGCAACTCATCAAAAAGTCCCGGTTGCCGAAGACGATTTCGCCGTTGGTGCCCAGGTCGATGAACAGGCTCATCTCGTCCCGGTCCCAGATGCCGGAGGCCAGAGTACCGGCGGTGATATCGCCGCCTACGTAGGAGCCGATGTTGGGGGCAATCAGCACCTGGGCCAGGGGGTTTGCAGGGAGCTTTACGTCCCCGGCCAGCAGCCCATCCCAGTGGAAGAAGCTGGGAATATAGGGCTCCATACGGACGGACTGGGCGTCCACACCCACAAACAGGTGGTTCATGGTGGTGTTGGCGCCTACGCACAGGCTGAGGATGCTCCGGGGGTCAAGCCCCGCAGACTTGCACAGACCCGCCATAATGGGGGTCAGGGTCTCCTTGACAATGGCATCCTGGAGCTTTTTCTTGCCGCCGGGCTTGCCCTGCTCAATGATCCGGTTGATGACATCCGCGCCATAGCGGATCTGGCCGTTGCCGGAGGAGCCCTTGGCCAGGATCTTGCCGCTGGTCAGGTCCGTCATAACCATGGTGACGGTGGTGGTGCCGATATCAATGGCGCAGCCGTAAATGCCCGTGTTTTCGGGGCTGCAAATCTCCATGCAGGTGAAGGTCTTGCCCTCCAGGCGGCCCTTGACGCAGACCGTGAAATTGTTCTCCCGGAGAACGGCCGCCATGCGGACCATGACCGTATGGGGAATCTTCACGGTCTCCACACCCAGGGCCTCTTCAATGGCCCAGGTCAGGCGCTCGTTGTCCGGCATGGTGTCGTCCAGGCTGGGCTCCGCCATGGTGAGCACCACGCTGCGGTAGGAATTGGTAAAATGAATGCCGCTCTTCTTCAAATCCTCCTGGGCCTTGTCAAAGATGGCAACCTCCTTGGGGGAGGACAGGTCCGCCGTCTTCATCCGGCTCTGGTAGGCCGAGGCAATGTCCGGCACAAAAACGGTGCAGTCCCCTGCCACCTTGGAAGAGCAGCTTAAGCGCCAGCCCTGGGCATACTCCTCATCGGAAATATGCCGGGTCTGGATGCTGTCCAGCTCTCCGGCGGTGAGCTTCACCCGGCACTTGCCGCAGGAACCGTTGCCGGAGCAGGGCGCGTCAATGGCAACATTGGCGCGGCGGGCCAATTCCAGCAAGTTATCCCCTACGTTGCACTCGGCGGTAACGGGCTTTCCGCCTTCGATATCAAATACGACCTTGGGCATGGGTGTTACCTTCTTTCTTCATAATTTTCTACCGTACAGTATAGCATGGTTCTTGCGAAATGTCCATAGAAATCAGTATTCTTTTATCGGATAAGTTTTTTCATAGAAAATAGAAACAAATTGCAGCCTGCATTGAGAATTTTTGCAGCAGGCTGCATTTTTTCTCAATATCCGCCCCACTGCGCATATTGGAAAGCGCCCGGAAGGGGGATCCTTCCGGGCGCGCAGGGATATCAAATTACATCAGAGGCTCCAGGCCCAGGACGGGGTGACCCTTTTCGGTCAGCCAGTTCAGCAGCTCCTCGCAGTCGGTGGTGACGGTCTCATCGGCCACCATGTCGGTAAAGTTGTCAATGCCGTACAGCTCCTTGGCAGTCTTGTTCAGCTTCTCGGCAACATCGTCCTTCAGCTCCTTGGGCATCCAAACGATCCGCTCAATGCCGCCCTCGGCAGCCACGAACTTCTTGGAGGAGATGAAGTGACGGCCGTGGCCCATGTAGCCGGGGGTCTGAACGCCGCCGCCGGTGCAGGAGGCCAGCTCGCCGAAGGTCATACCGGCAGGGGTCATGCCCTTGTATTCCCGGTTGACGATGATCACGCCGTTGGACATAGGCTCAATGCCGCAGATGCACTCGAAGCAGCCGCAGGAGGTCATGGGATCCTCCAGCAGGGAGTACAGCGTGACATTCTCCACAGCGCCGTGGGTGGCATCGGCCACAGCCTTGTTGACGGACTCATACCGGCCGGTACGCTCGTCCAGGCAGCCCTCCTTGAAGATGGGCTGGCAGGGGCCGTTGGGGTTCAGCTCGTTGGTGGCCTTGGCATCCAGCCAGGACACGGCACCGCACAGGCCCAGGCGCTCGGGGGTGACCACACAGCAGTGGGCGGGGGCGAAGGACTGGCACAGGATGCAGGTATAGTAGCGGTCCACGGACTCGTCGGTCATAGAGGCCAGACGGTCGTCACGGGCATTGTACCGGGGCATAGCCATCTCGTCACGGAACTTCTCCGCCTCAGCGGCATCGGTGATCAGGGTCACCTGACACTTATCCACAACGGCATCGAACTCGTCCATAATCATGACGTACAGGACTTCGGCAAAGTCCTTCAGCCGCAGACCCGCATCGTAGGCGGCGTTGCTCACACGGACACGGACCTGATTCCGCTGGCCGGTGTGCATGACACCCTCCATATAGTTGAACCAGGCGTGGAACTTCCGCTCGATGACGGACTCGAAGTCGGGCTGCATCTTCTTACCGGCAACCTCCACATAGGTTGCCAGAGCCAGATCCTTGGCCTGGTCAAAATCCGGTCCGATGATGTTGATCTTGTGGTCGGTAATTTCGTCCAGGTTCCGCATGACCACCAGCTCGGCCGTGGGGTTCTTGGAGGACCACATCTCATTGTGCATATCAGCCTTGCGGATGATCTCACCCTCGAAGGCAGCGGCAAAGGCCACGGGGATGGGCAGCTCCTTGACCTTGATCTTAATGCCCCGCAGCTCCAGGGACTTCTTGACGGTCTCATTGTGATCGGTGACGGATTCCAGCGCGCCGGGTACCTGGTTCTCGCCCAGGTCGATATCCACGACCACAGGGAAGCCCAGAGCAATGGCACCGGCACCGGCGGAGACCACCACAGAGTCAATGGCACCGAAGGTGTTCACAAAGGCAGGCACACGCTCCTTGGTGTACTTCAGCAGCTCTGCCAAATTGCCGGGCTGCACATTGCCGAAGATCAGAGCGGCACGGATGGCCACGGTGACCACATGGATCACGGCGGTGACATCGTGGCCCAGAGGAATGACACGCAGCTCCAGGCCCATCTTCACGCCGCCCTCGGCGCACTGCTCAATGCAGTCGCCCACCATAAAGGTCATAATGCCCTTGGACTGGTAGTCCTTGACAACCTTGACCACATCGGCGGGATCGTCTGCCTTGCCCAGGACCACGGCCACACCGGGGATATCGCCGGTGACCAGAGGCACGCCCAGGGAGCGGATAATGGGATCGGGCACAAAGCCGATCCCGGAATCATTCTCGTAGGGGTTGGTACCCTCCACGTATTTCAGGCCTTCAATAATTTCAGCGCCTACGGCAGTGGCAAGACCGGCGTTCAGGGCCTGGCCCAGATCCTCCTGATTGGTGATCAGACTCTTCAGAACGCCCACACAGGCGGGCAGATCGCCCAGGGTCTTGACCTTCACGCCGGTAGCCGCGTAAATGGTCGGGAAGAAATAGGCAGTATCGGGGAATGCAATCTCCTTGTCTGCGCCATACTTGGCAATGGCATTGTTGACGGCATTCTCGGTCAGTCCGGCGACTGCATTGGAACCGCCATAAATCAGATCGGTTAATACACTCATAGAAATTCCCTCCTAAATCATCTGTGATTCTCCAAAATCACAGTGCGCGCGATAGAATGCTTTCTACCGTCCGCACCGGGGTCTTGCGTGACAAATCGCGGCACGCAGGAACACGAGTTGACAGTTTACAGTGTACAGTTTACAGTTGTGGTGTCCCTTCGGGACAATTTTTAAATCATCTTGATCCATTTCCGAAGGAAATTCCTTAACTGTCAACTGTCAATTGTCAACTGTCAACTCGTATACGGCTCCCCAACTGCAAAAACGCAAAGGGCGGAGGAGGGAGAATCCCTCCCCCGCCGGGAAAGTCAGTGACGCATCACGCTGCGCTTACAGCTCCAGGTAGGAGTCGGAGTACAGAACGTGGTTCTTGAAGATGTCGCAGGACTTGATGGTCTCCATCAGGCGCAGGTCGCAGGGGTTGACGATGGCAGAGGTCAGGCCCTGCATCATAGCCATGGCAACCAGAGCGGAGTCCATGATGGGCCGCAGAGTCTTGGGTGCGCCGTTGGAGTTGTTGGACAGACCGCCGGTGGACTTCAGGCCCTCGTCGGCGAACATCTTGATGGCGTTCAGAACGTCCATCTGCTTGTCCTGCATACCCTTGACGACCAGGAACAGGGGGTCGAACCACAGGTCGGTAGCATCCATGCCCAGGCTCATGCCGCGCTCGAGCATATTGTGGCAGTGCTTCATGCGCTCCTCGTTGTCCTTGGCAATGCCGTCGGCAGAGCAAAGGGCCACGCAGATGGCATCGTTGGCAGCAGCCAGGTCGATGTAGGAGATACGGGAGCCGGCATCAGCAGAGTTCACGATGGGCTTGCCGTTGGTCCGGTTGTAGACCTTGATACCGGCCTCGATAGCCTTCTTGTTGGCGGTATCCAGAGCCAGAGGCACATTGTCGAAGTTCTCCTGCAGCAGCTTGACAGCCCACATCATACGCTCGGGGCCATCCTTTTCGGCAGGTCCGATGTTGACGTCCAGATAGGTGGCACCGGCAGCGATCTGCTCGGCAGCACGCTTCAGGATGGGAGCGGGATCCCGCTCGTCCATAGCCTTGCGGATAACGGGAGAGATGCAGTGGATTCGCTCGCCGATGGTGACGAAGGTCTTGGACTCGGGGTTGTAGCCCTTGTACTTGACGCCCATGTCCACCTTCTCGATGGCGGGCACCTTGGTGGCCAGCAGCTCCTCGAAGGACAGCTCCTTGACCTCTTCCTTGGGGGCATTGGCGGCCTTGGCAGCGGCCTCGGCGGCAGCGGCGGCGGCTGCAGCCTCGTACTCCTTATCCTTCATGTACTTGGGCAGCTGAACGGCCTCGGTAGGACCGACGACCACGTTCCAGCCGGGCAGCTTCTCGGCGATCTCGCCCTTCATAACGGCGACCTTGCCGGGGATGATCAGGGTACGGTTCTTGATCTTGTTCTCGATGTCCAGATCGGCGAAGGTCTTCTTCACGGAGGTGGAGGAGAACTTACCGGCAGCCCAGGCAGTCAGAACGGACATACCGGAGGCGTCGGTGATGATCAGGTTCACGGGCTGGTTGGAACGCTCCAGCTCGCCGGAAACCAGGAAGTAGGTCAGAGCGAAGTCAACGGTCAGCGCGCAGGGGCTGTTCTCGTCGGCGCCGTTCAGAGGATAGATCTTGGACTCCACCTTCATGGGCTTCTGGGGATCGGTGAAGATGTTCTGACGCAGGCCGTACAGAGGCAGAGCCTGGGCGTAGGTCATGTTGTCCAGAACGATGATGGAGGCATACTTCTCGGTGAACATAGCAGCGTAAGCGGTCTCCAGGTGCATATCTCCGCCGCAGAGCTTGGCCAGGTTCACGATGGAGGGATAACCGAAGGAGCGGTCACCGTCCTTGATGGCGGTACGGCGGACCAGAACGGCATTGGCCAGGGTCTCCTTGGCGGTCTTGCCGGTGACATCCAGAACCAGGTTCTTGTTGCCGGCGGCCTCCAGCTTCTTCACGGTGTCGTACAGGTCGGAGATGCTCTCGGCCCAAACGCCCAGAACAACGCCGTTCTCCTTGGCGACTTCGTTCATAGCCTCCCAGTTGGCAGGGGTAGCGCCGTCCAGGATGGGCTTAGAGTCCTTGCACACAGCCAGAGCGGCCTTGGCGCACTCCACATCCCAGCACTCCAGGATCAGGTCCCGGCCGGTGGCAGCGGCCTTCTCCACCAGCTTGGTATAGGCGGCGGCATCGGTGCCGGCGTTGCGCACGAAGATGGTCTCCACGTACATCCGCTCGCCGATACGCTCGTAGTCGATCTTGGCCATGTCGGCCAGCTTCTTGTCAACCTCCTCCTCGGTCATGCAGGTGCACACGGGGACGGAGTACAGGTTCTTATTGACCAGGGTCTTCTCGTGACGGAACATAACGGTCTCGCCGCCCAGCTTGTGATCCTTACCGAAGGTAATGGTCTTCATAGCGGGGGCAGTGGCCTCGTTCAGCATTGCCTTTGCGTCCTCAGAGAAGTAGGGGCACTTATCAATAGAAATCGCGCCCTGGGCCACCTTCATGCAGAATGCCATACAGGTGGGGCTGCCGCACTCCTTACAGTTCTTCTTAGGAGACAGCTTAAAAATGTCCAGACCTTTCAAAGCCATGATATGTATCCTCCTTCCGCTTAAACAAGCTCGTTAATGAACTTCTTGATGGTGGCCACGGCGGCAGGATGACGCATAATGACAGCGTCGGCACCGCCGGTCAGGTCAGCAGCGGCGGTGGCAACTTCCATGCCGATCGCGCGCTCTTCCTGATCGCCCCAAGCGGGTTCATCTTCAGCGGAAGCAGTGGACTCCTTCACGCCCCAGCTGTCAGGAGACACGGGAGCGATGATGGGCATCTGCAGGTCAGCGTCGGACTGGTCCAGAGCGGCCAGACGGACGCGGTCCAGGGTGGAGGCGACGTACTCGTAGCCGTAGCCAACGGCTGCGGTACCGACGTTCATCACGATGGACTCAGCGGGAACGGTCAGGCCCTTGAGCATGATGTTCAGCTGCTTGGCCAGGTTGATGTCGTCAGCGGTCTCAGCGCCCACCTTCTGGCCGTAAGCCAGAGCGACGGAAGCGCCGACGGTCTTGTAGTCCTCGCTGCGGGCAGACAGAACCAGGATGTTCTTGCCCTGCAGGGCCTCGGCGACCTTGCTGAACAGCTCGCCGTCCTTCTCGATGTTCTTGCAGCCCATGATCACGATGGGCATGGAGACGGCATCGGCAACGGCCTTGGCATCGTTAACGCAGTCGGCAACGGAGCGGTTGGCACCGTTGGGGTCTGCAGACTCGAAGTGCAGGCACAGGAAATCTGCACCTTCCATGGTCTCTGCCTTCTTGGCATAGTCCACCATGGTGGTGCAGCCGGCGTAGAACTCGCTCAAGCCTGCGGACTTCCATTCGCCGGCCAGGTCGGAGATCTCGACACCGATCTTCGGTGCATGCTCAATGGGTGCATCGAAGGTGTAGAAGGGCAGCACGTTCTGGCCGCCGATGACAACTGCCTTATCACCGGTGCCCAGGGTCACGGCATTGATCTTGCCGCGGTAGGGCTGCTTCTTAGGTTCGAAAGACATTACAATATCCCCCTTAATAGATTTATGAATGATAAAAGAAGCGTTTGCTTCGAGTATCTATGGTTTACAGTCCCAGGTTCTCCATCAGCCGGCCCACGGCGGCCTTCATGGGAGAATCATCGGGAAGCTTGGCGGAAGGCTCGCCGTTGCAGTCGCAGCGGTACACGCCGTCATCCTGGGGCAGAACGCCGAACAGCTTCAGTCCGTGGCGCTGGATTTCCTCCTGAACGCCGGGCTCCAGCACACCGCCGGGCGCGCGGTTGACGATCAGGCCCATCTGCTTGGGATTCAGCTCCATGTCGTTGATCATTTCGGCGATCCGGGCCACGGCCTGAATGCCTCTGCGGGAGCAGTCGGAGACCAGCAGCATGGTGTCCACCTTGGGGAGCGTCCCCCGGGCCACGTGCTCCAGGCCTGCCTCGTTGTCCATCACGACATAAGCATAGTTCTTTGCGTATTTATCCACCTGGGTTTTCAGGACGCCGTTGACATAGCAATAGCAGCCCTTGCCCTGGGTGCGGCCCATGACCAGCATATCAAAGTCGTCCTCTTCGATGAGGGCATTGTTGAACTGCATCTCGGCATAGTCTGCCTTGGTCATACCGGCAGGAATGGAACCGGTCTGCTCGGCGTGGGCCATCTCTTCCCGGATCTGACCCAGGGTGACATCCGCCTCCACGCCCAGAACCTCATTGAGGTTGGAATTGGCATCGGCGTCCACCACCAGGATGGGGCCCTTCTTCTGACGGCAGAGATAGTCGATGATCATGCCGCAGGTCGTGGTCTTGCCGACGCCGCCTTTGCCGGCAACGGCAATGGTACGGGGTGTTGCCATAATTCTTGCTCCTTTTTGGGGAATGCCTCCCCGAAATTCTGGCCCCGGTCTCCCGGAAGCCATGCGCTCCGCTCATTTTGCGGAGGGTATCTGCCGGGCGCAATACGCCCATATCGATACAAAGATATCATATCACGCTTGAACGCAGAATTCAACCTAATTTTTTGGAAAAGTGTAAATTTCCTGCCAATTTTTTTCAAGCCTCAGGGCGTGTTTTTCGTTACTGTGCAATTCATAGAAAATTTCCCTTTTCTCCGTTGCGCCATTTGAAATTTCTGCTATAATGGAGACAAGAAAAACGCCACGAAGGAGGATTTTGTATGACAGAACAATTGCAGGATTATGAACGCCGCCACCTGGAGCAGGTTCGCTCCCTGGCTCCGGAATGCACCCTGTTTTTGAAGCGCAGCGGCAAGCTTCCCCTGCCCGGGCCCTGCGACATCGCGCTGTACGGCAGCGGCGCACGGCACACGGTCCAGGGCGGCACCGGCTCCGGAGAAGTGAACTCCCGCTTTTCCGTCACCGTGGAGGAGGGTCTCCGGGAGGCAGGATTTCAGATTCTCACCGCTGACTGGCTGGACCGGTACGACGCCGTCCGGAAGCAGGCCTACGCCGCCTTCATCAAAAAAGTCAAATCCGATGCCCGGAAGCACCACACCCCCGCCCTGGTGGAGGGCATGGGGGCCGTCATGCCGGAACCGGAATACGAGATTCCCCTGGAGCGCCGGTGCAGCACCGCAGTTTACGTTCTCTCCCGGATCTCCGGCGAGGGCAGCGACCGAAAAATTGTCCCCGGGGACTTTCTGCTGAGTGAGAGCGAGCAGCGGGACATTCTGGCCCTTCAGGAGCTGTACCCCGTATTCCTGCTGGTGCTGAACGTGGGCGGCCCCGTGGACCTGAGCCCCATTGTAAGGGATGTGGACGACATCCTGCTGCTTTCTCAGTTGGGGACCCAGACGGGCACCGTACTGGCGGACATTCTGCTGGGCAGCTCCTACCCCAGCGGCAAGCTGACGACCTCCTGGGTCAGCAGCACAGACATTTGCCCCCAGGCCGAATTCGGCGAAAAAGAAGAGACACACTATAAAGAGGGTATTTACGTAGGCTACCGCTACTATGATGCCGCCCACATAAAGCCCCTCTTCCCCTTCGGCTTCGGCCTTGGCTATACGGATTTCCGCCTGGAGCCGGAGGCCGTGACCCTGGCCGGAGAGCAGGTGACCGTCAGTGCCCAGGTGCGCAATACCGGTGCATTCTCCGGAAAGGAAGTGGTACAGCTGTATCTTTCCAGTCCCTGGGGCGCGCTGGATCAGCCCGCGCAGGCTCTGGCGGCCTACGGCAAGACCCGGGAGCTGTCCCCCGGCGAAAGCTGCCGCATGGAGCTGCGCCTGCGCATGTCCGACCTGGCCTCCTTTGACGAAAGCCGCAATGCCTACATTCTGGAAAAGGGCGACTATGTGCTGCGCTGCGGCAATTCCTCCCGGAAGAGCAAGCCCATTGCCCTGCTGCGGCTGACCCAGGACGTGGTGACCCTGCAGGCCAAGCCGCTGCCGGGCAAGCCGGACTTCTCCGATTGGGCGCCGGAAGGCCCCGACCCCATGCCGGAGGGACTGCCGGTCTATGTGCTGGATGCGGCCTCCATCCCCACGGAGACCGTTTCCGATGCGCAGCCTGTGCCGCCTGACCCGAAGGTCCGGGCGCTGACGGACGAAGAGCTGGTATTTCTCAACATCGGCGGCTTCAAACTGAAAAGCCGCTCCGGCGTGGTGGGCGACTCCGGCTCCGCCATTCCCGGTACCGCCGGAGAAACGGCCTCCTGCCTGGCAGACAAGGGCATTCCCGCCCTGATCATGGCCGACGGCCCCGCCGGGCTCCGCCTGGCCCGGGACTACTATGAGGACAAGACCGGCGCTCACAGCCTGAGCAGCGCCATGCTGCCCACCATGATCGATCTGCTGCCCGGGCCTGCAAGAGCCGCCATGCGGCGGCCCAAGAAGCTGCCCAAGGGCGCGGAAATCAAGCACCGCTACGCCACCGCCATCCCCATCGGCACCGCCATTGCCCAGAGCTTCAGCCTGTCCCTGGCGGAGAGCTGCGGCGACATCGTGGGCGATGAAATGGAGCGCTTCGGCATCCACCTGTGGCTGGCTCCTGCCCTGAATATCCACAGGAGCATCCTGTGCGGGCGCAACTTTGAATACTTCTCCGAGGACCCCCTGGTCAGCGGTCTGACGGCCGCGGCCATCACCCGGGGCGTGCAGAAGCACCCGGGCCGGGGCGTGACCGTCAAGCACTTCGCCGCCAACAACCAGGAGACCAACCGCTACAATAACAACAGCAATGTGTCCCAGCGGGCTCTGCGGGAAATCTACCTCCGGGGCTTTGGCCTGTGCATCCGGGAGAGTCAGCCCCGGGCGGTCATGACCTCCTACAATCTCATCAACGGCACCCACACCTCCGAGAGCCGGGCGCTGACTACGGACATTCTGCGGGGCGAGTTCGGCTTCCGGGGCATCGTCATGACGGACTGGGTCGTCGGCGGAAGCCTGATGTACAACAGCAAGCGCTACCCCATGCCCAACGCCGGAAAGGTGGCCCTGGCCGGCGGCGACCTGTTCATGCCCGGCTCCCGGGCAGACTACAACCGGTGCCTTGCCATGCTGCGCCAGGGGACGCTCCCCCGCTACCAGCTGGAGCTGAACGCCACCAGGGTCGTGCATATGGCCCGCAAGCTCACGGAAGAAGAGCAGAAAACGAAAGAATAAGGAGATATTTCCCATGGAACCCACCCTTGCCTGGCTGGAAGACCCCACCGTATTCCGCGTAAACCGATTGGATGCCCACTCTGACCATGTGACCTACCTGGATATCCAGGAGCTGGCCGCAGGTAAAACCTCCCTGCGGCAGTCCCTGGACGGGCTCTGGCGCTTCCGCTGGAGCGAAAATCCGGAAAGCCGCCCCGCCGACTTCTGGAAGCCGGATTTTGACGACTCCGACTTTGACACCATCCAGGTTCCCGGCCACATGGAGACCCAGGGCTACGATCAGATCCAATACATCAACAAGCTCTACGACTGGGACGGCCACGCAGAACTCCGGCCCCCTCACATCGACTGGCGGCATGATCCCGTAGGCAGCTATGTCACCTGTTTTGACCTGGAGGAGACCCTTCTGGAGCACCCGGTGTGCATCAGCTTTCAGGGCGTGGAGCAGGCCATGTATGTGTGGCTCAACGGCCACTTCGTCGGCTACAGTGAGGACAGCTTCACCCCCTCGGAATTTGACCTGAGCCCCTACATTCATCCCACCGGCAACCGGCTGTGCGTAGAGGTCTACAAGCGCAGCAGCGCGGCCTGGCTGGAGGATCAGGATTTCTTCAGCTTCAGCGGCATCTTCCGCAGCGTCTATCTCTACGCCAAAACCAAATGCTATGTGGAGGACCTGTGGCTGAATGCATGTCTGGCCCCGGACAACCAGACGGGCACCCTGCGGCTGCGGCTGAAATTTGCGAAGACCGCCGTGCCCAAGGTCCACCTTTTCCTGGGCCACCCCAAGGACGGTGCGGTCTTCGACAGTGAGCTGCCGCTGGAGGAAGCGGATGGATTCTATTGGTCCCGGGAGCTGGTGCTCCCCGGCATCCGGAAATGGGACCACGACACCCCGGAGCTCTACCGGGCGGTTCTGGCAATGGAGGACGGCAGCTGCATCGCCTACAGCATCGGCTTCCGGCGGTTTGAATTAAAGGACAGGCTGCTGCTCCTCAACGGCGAGCGCCTTGTGCTGAACGGGGTCAACCGCCACGAGTGGAGCCCCACCGGCGGCCGCTGCATTACCCGAAAGGACATGGATGCCGCCATGGAAATGTTCCATGCCAACAACATCAACGCCGTGCGCACCTGCCACTATCCCAACCGGACGGAATGGTACGAGCTGTGCGATCAAAACGGCATTTACATGATGGACGAAACCAATATGGAAACCCACGGCTCCTGGCAGAAGGATGCCCTGGGGGGCACCGGCGTGGAGCCCAGCTGGAATGTACCCGGCAGCCGCCCGGAGTGGCGGGAGTGCGTGCTGGACCGGGCCAACTCCATGTTCCAGCGGGACAAGAACCATGTGTCCGTTCTCTTCTGGTCCTGCGGCAACGAGAGCTTCGGCGGCCAGGACATTCTGGACATGGCGAACTTCTTCCGCACCCAGGACCCCGGCCGGATAGTCCACTACGAGGGCTGCTACTGGTGCAAGGAGTGGGGCGGCTGCTCCGATGTGGAGAGCCGGATGTACGCCACTCCCACAGAAGTCCGGGAATACCTGGAAAACGATCCGCAGAAGCCCTTCCTGCTCTGCGAATATATGCACGACATGGGCAACTCCCTGGGAGGCATGGAGAGCTACATCCGCCTGGGAGAGGAATTCCCCATGTACCAGGGCGGCTTCATCTGGGACTATATGGATCAGGCTCTCTGGCAGAAGAACGCCCTGGGCAGCGAATCCCTGGGCTACGGCGGCGACTTTGAGGAGCGCCAGAGCGACTACGGCTTCAGCGGCAACGGCATTGTCACCGCCGACGGCCGGGAGAAGCCCTGCATGCAGGAAGTGCGCTACTGGTACCTGCCAAAGGAGCAGCGGGACGCCTGGGACGCGGCCAATGCACAAACTCTGGCAGCCGTCCGGCCTCTGCCCACCCCCGGCTGCACCCAGGACCTCGTCATCACCGAAGGCGACGGAGCCTGGGGCGTAAGGGGGGAGAAATTCGAGCTCCTTTTCTCCAAGCTTCACGGCGGCCCCGTGAGTCTGGTGTCCGGCGGCCGGGAGTGGCTGTGGCGGGCACCCCGCCCCGCACTGTGGCGGGCTCCTACGGAAAATGACTTAGGCTGCGGCTTCCCAACGCGCAGCGCCCTGTGGAGCGCCGCGGATGCCTGGCAGAGCTGCACAGGCTGGGATGTGGACCGGGGGGCAGACCACTTCGCCATCACCTACCGCTTTGGCTTTGCCGCCCTGCCGGGCTACGCCGCGGAGATCACTTATCGGGTGGACCGGGAAGGCGTGCTCACCGTCCAGGCCCTTTACCATGGCTTTGCGGGAGCCCCGGAGCTGCCCCTGTTCGGCCTGCGGTTCGCCACCCCCCAGCCCATAGAGGAAACCGCCTGGGTAGGCTACTCCGGCGAGACCTACCCGGACCGGTATAAGGGCGGCGTCTTCGGCAGCCATAAGGAAACACCCCATGTGCCCAACTATCTGGTGCCCCAGGAGTGCGGCGGCCACAGCTTCACCTGCCAGGCCCAGCTGCACATGGGCGACGATACGCTGACCCTTGAACAGGCGGACAAGCCCTTCTTCTTCTCCGCCATTCCCTATACCCCCGCCCAGCTGGAGCAGGCCCAGCACGTCTGGGAGCTCCCGGGCCACTGCCGCACCACCGTGACCGTCGCCTCGGATATGCGGGGCGTAGGCGGCATCGACAGCTGGGGCACAGATGTGGAGCCGGCCTATCGGGTCTCCGGTGAGGAGGACCATTGCCTGCGCTTCCGGGTAATGCTGTGAAAAAGCTTCCCCCCCCCGGGCGGTGTGTCGCGCAGCGAATTGAATCTAATATAGCTGCCGGTGGCAGCTATACCATAAAAAGTGGAGCCGGCTCGCGTCAGCGAGACTGAGGAGGGGCGTTTTTCGTGAGAGCAGTTGGAAATTGCGCACCGCTTTCGCATCCAACGCCCCTCTTCCACCGCCGCTTGCGCAGCGGTCCCCCTTCCCCGAAGGGGAAGGTTTTTCAAGCCGTCCCGGCGTTTGCCGGGGCGGTTTCTTATGTTCTCGCTTATTCTCCAACACTTCAGATTTACCATTTTCGACACCGCCCGTGTCCTCCAAAAATGTCAATTGTGCATCGTTAACAAAAAAATGCCAAGCAAATGCAGCTATTTCACGAAAATTCGGAGATGTCTTTACAAAAATGTTAAATAGTGCTATAGTTTTTATGTCACAGGAACAAGAAAATATTCTCTTTTCCTGAGGCAATTCACCCTTTCCCCGGAAATCCCCGGAAACGGGAAGGGAATGCAGTTTTAGGAGGAACTATAATGAAAAAGTTCATCGCACTGGTCCTGGTTCTGACCATGGCCCTGAGCCTGGCTGCCTGCGGCGGCTCCGGCTCTTCCAGCAAAAAGGACGGCGAAGTCGCTGTGTTCTGGTACACCTTTGGTGATACCTACCTGTCCAGCGTTCGCGCCGCTCTGAACACTGCTCTGACCAACGCCGGTGTCAAGTATCAGGACTATGATGCCAACGGCAGCCAGACCACCCAGACCGAGCAGATCCAGACCGCCATTACCAAGGGCGCTTCCGTCCTGGTTGTCAACATCGTTGACGCCAGCTCCGACGACGCCACTCAGGCCATTGTCGACATGGCCAAGAACGCCAACACGCCCCTGGTGTTCTTCAACCGCTCCGTTTCCGAGGAGATCGTCTCCGCTTATGACAAGGCTGCTTACGTCGGCACCGACTACACCCAGGCCGGCCATATGCAGGGCGAGATGATCGGCAACTACCTGGTTGCCAACTACGATGCCATCGACCTGAACGGCGACGGCGTGATCTCCTACGTTATGTTCAAGGGCCAGGAAGGCAACATGGAAGCCGATGCCCGTACCCAGTACGGTGTTGAGGATGCCGATGCTGTTCTGACCGGCGCCGGCAAGGCTCAGCTGAGCTTCTACGATGCCAACAACACCTCCAAGTACCTGGTTGACCAGAACGGCGCTTGGTCCGCTGCTCAGGGTCAGGACTACATGCAGACCATTCTGGCTCAGTACTCCGAGGCCAACAACAACATGGTCGAGCTGGTCATTGCCAACAACGACGACATGGCTCTGGGCGCAATCGCTGCCCTGCAGGCTGCCGGCTACAACAACGGCACCGGCAAGACCATCCCCGTCTTCGGCGTTGACGCTACCGACGCTGCCAAGGAAAAGATCGCTGACGGCTCCATGACCGGCACCATCAAGCAGGATGCCGAGGGCATGGCCAACGCCATCTCCACCATCACCCAGAACATGGCTTCCGGCAAGGCTACCTTCGAGGGTATCGACTCTGCCAACGTCGTGGGCACCTGGCGTGTAAACATCCCCTACTCTTCCTACACCGGCGAATAATTCTTCCATGCAGGCAGCCGCGCTTCGGCGCGGCTGCTTTTCTCAAATGGACAGCTTTCGCGCGCTGCCCGAACGCGCCCACGAAGCCTTTCCCGGGCGCGTACCCCAACTCAGGAGGCGAACAATTTGGATAAGAACAGCGAAACCGTCCTGCTGCGCATGGAGGGCATTACCAAGGAATTCCCCGGTGTCAAGGCTCTGGACGGTGTCAATCTGACCGTGCGGGCCGGTACGGTCCATGCCCTGATGGGCGAAAACGGCGCCGGTAAGTCCACCCTGATGAAATGCCTCTTTGGCGTTTACACCAAGGATGCCGGTCACATCTATCTGGAGGGCCAGGAGGTCAACTTCAAGAACTCCAAGGAAGCCCTGGAGCACGGCGTTGCCATGGTACACCAGGAACTGAACCAGGCGCTGAAGCGCAACGTCATGGACAATATGTGGCTTGGCCGCTTCCCCATGACAGGCCCCTTCACCAGTGAAAAGAAAATGTACGATGCCACCATGGAGGTCTTCAACGACCTGGGCATCAGCGTCAATCCGAAAACGATTATGAGCACCATGCCCGTGTCCCAGCGGCAGATGGTGGAGATTGCCAAGGCCGTCTCCTTCAACTCCAAGGTGATCGTATTTGACGAGCCCACCTCCTCCCTGACGGAGACCGAGGTGGAGCACCTGTTCAAGATCATCAATATGCTCCGGGACCGCGGCTGCGGCATTATCTATATCTCTCACAAGATGGCGGAGATCAAGCGCATTTCCGACGATATCACCGTCATGCGTGACGGCAAGTGGGTGGCTACCAAGCCCGCCGACGAACTGGAAATGGGCGACATCATCAAGCTGATGGTTGGCCGTGAGCTGACCAACCAGTTCCCGCCCAAGACCAACCACCCCGGCGAGACCTATCTGAAGGTGGAGCACCTGACCGGCATGTACAACCAGCTGAAGGACGTTTCCTTTGAAGCCAGGCGGGGCGAGGTGCTGGGTCTGGCCGGTCTGGATTCCTCCGGACGAACCGAGGTTCTGGAAAGCATCTTCGGCATTCGCACCCGGAAAGAGGGCACCATCACCCTGGATGGAAAGCCCTGCAAGAACCGCAATTCCGGTGAGTCCATCAAGAACGGCTTCGCCATGCTGACAGAAGAGCGCCGGGCCACCGGTATTTTCGGCGTTCGGAACATCCGGGAGAACACCGTTATTTCCAGCCTGAACCGGCACAAAAAGTTCGGCCCTTTGCTGAGCACCAAGAGCCAGGTTGAGGACACCCAGCACTACATCGACGCCATGCACACCAAAACGCCTACCCAGGAAACCCAGATCCGCAGCCTGTCCGGCGGCAACCAGCAGAAGGTCATCATCGGCCGCTGGCTTCTGACAGAGCCGGAGGTTCTGCTGCTGGACGAGCCCACCCGCGGCATTGACGTAGGCGCAAAATACGAGATCTACCAGCTGATCCTGAATCTTGCCAACGAGGGGAAAACGGTTCTGATGGTTTCCTCCGAAATGCCCGAGCTTCTGGGCGTCTGCGACCGGATTCTGGTTATGTCCGGCGGCAGGCTGGCCGGTGAAGTGGACGCGAAGAACACCACCCAGGAAGAAATCATGACCCTTGCCGCAAAGTACGTATAAGGAGGAACCCAACGTGACCAAACTGAAAGAACACAAGCCCTCTAAAATCGAGGCCTTGAAAGCCATGACCCCCGCTGACCGGAGACGGGCCATTTTCGATGGGATCATGAACAATGCCATGTTCATCATCATCGCTCTGGTAATTATTTACGTTGCCATCAAGAATCCCAGATTCCTGAGCATCCCCTCTCTTGTAAACATCATTAGCCTGACCGCGGCCAAGCTGCCCATTGCTCTGGGTGTCGGCGGCTGTATCATTCTGGCCGGTACCGATATTTCCGCGGGCCGTCAGGTGGGTCTGGCAGCCTGTATCTCCGCCGGTCTGCAGCTGACCACCAATAAGCTGTTCCCCGGCCTGCAGATCCTGCCTATCCCCGTGGTTCTGCTGTGCGTGCTGGTGGCCTGCGCCATGGTCGGCTTTGTCAACGGCTTCTTCATGGCAAAGTTCAAGCTGCACCCCTTCATCGTTACCCTGTCCACCCAGCTGATCGTCTACGGCCTGGTGCTGCTGTTCATGCAGCTGGGCACCAACGGCGGCCAGACCCTGTCCGGCATGAGTGAGGGCTATCGGAACTTCATTATCAAGCCCCTGCTCACTCTGAAGACCAGCAGTGGCCCCGTTACCGTCCCCCGCTATGTGCTGTACTCCACCATTATCACCGCCATTGTCTGGGTGATCTGGAACAAGACCGCCTTCGGCAAGAATATGTATGCTGTGGGCTCCAACGAAGAGGCTGCCAACGTCTCCGGCGTCAATGTCTCCAAGACCATCATCCTGGTGTTCGTCATGGCCGGTATGCTCTACGGCATCACCGGTTTCATGGATGCCGCCCGTATCGCCTCCGTCAACGCCACCACCGGCCTGAACTATGAGGCTGACGCCATTGCGGCCTGTGTCATCGGCGGTATCTCCTTCGTCGGCGGCATCGGCAAGGTCAGCGGTGCCATCATCGGCGTTCTGCTGCTGCAGATCATCTTCGCCGGTCTGAACTTCCTGTCTGTGGACGCCAACTACCTGTATATCGTCAAGGGTCTGATCATCCTGATTGCCTGCTCCATCGATATGCGCAAGTACCTGGTCCGGAAGTAAGCAATGGACGAACCCCGCAAAGAGCCCCAGCTTCGGGGCCTCTACGGCAAGGTAAAAATCCCCGTAAAGGTCCTGGATACGGTCATTGTTGTTGGCTTCGTTGCTCTGGCGCTGGTTCTGCTGCTTGGTATGCAGAACCGGGGCTACACCGTCAGCTTCGATTCTCTGGGCGGTACCCCTGTAGAAGCCCAAAAGCATATGTATGCCGAGCTGGTAGACCCGCCGGAACCCCCAACCCGGGAGGGCTTCACTTTCGCCGGATGGTATCAGGACAAGGATTGCATCTACGAATGGGACCTTGCCGCAGCCCCCGTCCAGCAGTCCATGACCCTCTATGCCAAGTGGGAAGCCAAGAAATAGCATTTGAAGAAGCGCTCCCTGTGAACCCGATCCGTTCACAGGGAGCTTTTTGCTTCGACTTGTTTTTCCGGGGAAGAGAAGGTATAATAGCAAAGAAGGCTTCCCCTGGGGGAAGCTGGCAGGGCGAAGCCCTGACTGATGAGGGGCGGGAAGCAGAACCAGTATAAGACAAGCTTAAGCAGTCTTATCCTTGACTGATAAAGCATAATTGCGGAGATTTCTCCTTGTCGGTTCTGCCTGCCGCCCCTCATCCGACCCGCCTATCGGCGGGCCACCTTCCCCCAGGGGAAGGCACTAGCACCGCTCAAAAGAGGAGGCCATACCATGCCCACGCGTGAAAGTGAAATCGTTGTCAGCGTACAGCAGATTCTGGACCAGGTCCGGCAGGTCGTTGTCGGGAAGGATGAGGCTCTTTTGTGGGCCTTGGCTGCCATTCTCTCCGGCGGACACATTCTCTTGGAGGATATCCCCGGTGTGGGAAAAACCACCATGGCCCTGTCCTTTGCCCGGGCGCTGGATCTGGAATACGGCCGCATCCAGTTCACGCCGGATGTGCTGCCCTCGGATGTCACCGGCTACTCCGTGCCGGACCCCCGGGGCGGCATGGAGTACCGCCCCGGCGGCATCCTGTGCAATCTTTTCCTGGCGGACGAGCTGAACCGGGCCACATCCCGAACCCAGTCTGCCCTTCTGGAGGCCATGGAGGAGGGACAGGTCACCGTAGACGGCATCAGCCATCCCCTGCCCAGGCCCTTTGTGGTCATTGCCACCCAGAATCCCACCGGCGCGGCGGGCACTCAGCTGCTGCCGGACAGCCAGGTGGATCGTTTCACCCTGCGGCTGACCCTGGGCTACCCCGCCCCCAAGGACGAGGCCGCCATGATCAAAAATCGGCAGGGAGGCAACCCTTTAGATCAGATCCGGCCCATTCTCACACGGAATCACCTTCTGAATTTGCAGGCCATGGTGGCCGAGACCTACTTGAGCGACAGCGTCATCAACTACCTGGTGTCTCTCTGCGCCGCTACCCGGAAAAACGAGGACCTGAGCCGGGGTGCAAGCCCCCGGGCCAGCCTCTCTATGGCCTCCATGGCAAAGGCCATCGCCCAGCTCCGGGGCAGGGACTTCGTGGTCCCCGGGGATGTGAAGGAGGTCTTCCTGCCCACCGTCGCCCACCGGGTGCAGCTGTCGCCCAAGGCGGAAAGCCAGGGGAAAACCGTCCAGCAGGTTTTGAAAGCCATTCTGGACACCACCCCCGCCCCCAGGCTGCGCTGATGCGGCGGGCCTGCTATTTTCTGGGACTGCTGGGCTGCGGACTGTGGTATCTGCTCAGCGGAAGCTGGCTGAGCTGGGTGCTGCTGCTGACGTTGGCTGTCCTGCCCTGGCTGTCCCTGGCACTGACCGTTCCGGCCCTTTGCAGCTTTTCTCTGACCCCAACCGGTCCGGATCATCTCCGGGCAGGCGAAAGCGGGACCTTCCTGCTGCTGGGTGCCTGCCAGATGCCCATGCCGCCCTTCCATGGACGGATCCGTCTGCAAAGCCTGCGCACCGGCGAGACCCGGCTTTACAGCGAGGAACAGGGCTTTGTCCCCGAATTCTGCGGCGGCTACCAGCTGACCGTGTGCAGGGCCTGGGTCTCGGATTATCTGGGGCTTTTTCTCCTGCCCGTTTTTCGCAGAGGCCGGATGCGGCTCCTGGTCCGCCCCCAGCCGAAGCCCATAGAGGACCTTCCCGGCCTGCCGCCGGAGAACTGCGTCAACTGGCAGCCCAGCCGCAGTGCCTATGGAGAGAGCTATGAGCTGCGGCCCTACCGCCCCGGCGACAGCCTGAACCGGGTACACTGGAAGCTCTCCGCCAAAACCGGCGCCCTGACTGTCCGGGAGGCCCAGGCCCCCGTAAAGCAAATTGCCGCCATCAGCCTGACACTCTTCGGCACCGACCAGACCGTGGATACCGTCCTGGGCCGACTGCTCTGGCTGGGACAGCTGCTCCTGGAGCGGGGAATGGACCTGGAGCTCCACGTCGCAGCGGACAGCGGCACCCTGGTCCTCCGCGCCGAAGACAGGGCCGACCTGCTGCGGTCCGTCGATGCCCTGCTGTGCCTGAGCGCCCCGGAATCCCCCGCCATACCGGAGCCGGGCCAGGCCGGAACCCGCTTCACCCTGGGAGGGGAGCTATGAAAGAACGCATTCTCACGGCGCTGGAGGCGCTGCTGCTCTCCTGTGCCATTACCGCAGGGCCCATGGCCGCACTGGCCCACGTATACGCCCTGCCCCTATCCTGGGACACGCCTGCACTGGTCTGGTCTCTGAGCCTCCTGCTGGGACTGCTGATCCTTCCAAGACGCCGGGGCGGCGCGGCGGCGCTGGGTCTGGTCTGCTTCTGCACGGGCTTTTTCCTCTGGCGGCCGGAACCCAGAGCCCAGCTTATGACCCTGCTGGAGCTCATCAGCAAGCAGCTGAACGGCGTTTACCACCTGGGCTATCTGGAGTTCCCGAATCACACCGTGGGCACCGTAGAGCTGCCCATGGCCCTGGGGGGCAGCTATATGCTTCTGTCCGTTTCCCGCAGTGTGCTGCGGCGGAAAAGCAGCGCCTTGCCCCTGTTTCTCAGCATTCCGCCCCTGCTGCTCTGTGGCCTGCTGCCCCAGTTCCCACCGGAGAGCTGGTCCTTTTTCCTCTGGCTGGGGGGAATGCTGGTGCTGCTGCTGAGCTCCGGCAGCCGGAAAAACAACCCCCGGCAGGGCCTGATCCTTGCGGTCATGGCCCTGGTGCCCGTCTGCCTGCTGTGCGGCATTCTGTACCTTGCCGTGCCCCAGGAGGGCTATCAGGACCATTCCCAGGCCTTCCGACAGCGCTGCATCCGGCTCTTTGAAAGCGGCAAACTCACCCCGGCACCTGCCGCCATCCCGGCCCCGGAGCTGCAAAGGCGCGTAGACCTAGCCGCTCTCCGGGGTGCAAACCAGCCTTCCCTGCCGGTACTCATTGTCACCGCCCCCACTTCCGGGGGCCTCTACCTCCGGGGCCAGAGCTATGACCGATACACATCCACCGGCTGGGAGATGTCCTCGGAGGTTGTAGACAGCTTCGACGGCTGGGGCGAACCCCAGGGGGACGTTCAGATCCGGACCTTTGCCCTGCAAAGCGTGCTGTATCTGCCCTATTACCCCGGCACCGGCACGGTGCTCTCCGGCGGTGCTCTGAAAAACACCGGCAGCATCCTGTCCTACAGCTTTCCCAAGTACCCCTGCGGCAGCGCAGCCTCGGACCAAACCCTGGAAGCCTGCCTGGCCCTGCCGGACAGCACCCGGGCCTGGGCCAAGGGCTACCCCTTTTCCGGGGACAGCACCCAGCAGATTGCCCAGGCCATTGCTGATTTTGTCCGGCAAAGCGCCGCCTATGACAAGGCCACCGGGGCCATGCCGGAAGGGCAGGACTTCGCCCGGTGGTTCCTGGAAAGCAGCGAAACAGGCTATTGCGTCCACTTTGCCACCGCCGCCACGGTGCTGCTGCGCGCCGCCGGGATTCCGGCCCGGTATGTAACGGGCTTCCGCTGCGAGGTCACCGCCGGGCAGCCCCTGGTGGTCACCACGGAAGAGGCCCACGCCTGGGCGGAATACTACGACGCCGACCTGGGCTACTGGCAGATCCTGGAGGCCACTGCCCCCGGCGTTGCCCAGCCTGCACCCGCAGCCACCTTGCCTGCGGAGACGGCTGCCCAAACCGAGCCGACCCGAGCCCCGTCTCCGGATGCCGGTGCGCCCACGGCCCCGGTTCCGGAGAAACCGGCCGGAGGCAGCTTCCCGTGGGCCTGGCTTCTGATACCGGCCTTGCTTCTTCTGCTGCCTCTGCGGCGGTGGACGGTGCTGTATCTCCGGCGGCAGCGAGCCCGGCGGGCAAATCTCAACTGCCGCTGCCTGCTGCTCTTTGCCAATGCCGAGAGCCTGAGCCATGCTCTGGGCACTGCTCCGCCGGAGGCGCTCCACGCCCTTGCGGAACGGGCCCGATACAGCCAGCACAGGCTGACCCCCATGGAGCTGAAGCCCCTGGAGGACTACCGCCGGGACTGCCGGGAACGGCTGGAGGAAAAGCCTCCGCTTCTTCGCTTTTGGAACAAATACATTCTGCTGCTCTATTAAGGAGGATATGCTATGGAAGAGAAATTCATTGCCGCCTGGGCTGCCGCCCGGGAAAAGGCTCTGGCCCTGGGCATCCGCATGCGCCCCGTTGCCCCGGAGGACGCTCTGAAAACCGCCCGGTATCTGCTGGACCACAACCGGTGCAGCGACGGCTTCGATGCCCTGGCAGCCAGGGGCCAGCTGGGGCTGAGCCTGGAGGCCCTGGCCACGGACAGGCGCTTCACCGCCCTGTTCACCGACGAGCAGGCCAATACCGCCCTGGGGCGGCTGCTGGACGCGGGGTATTATCTGCAAAATTAAACAAGCCTTAAAGTTCAAATAAACTCTCTTTAAGGACTATTTCAGCATTCTGTGCTATAATCCTGTTATCAAAAAACACAGGAGGTTTTCGGAATGCTGCGCTACTATCTTGCTTACTCTTCTCTGCTGCCCATGCTGGCGGCTGTGTGTATTCTGGCGTATGTGCCCTACGGCGTGTACGTCACCCGGCTCCACGGCCGGCGTTCCGGCCTTTACCATCTGGCCAAATGTGCCCTGGGGCTGTGTATTGCTTCGCTGCTGTATCTCACCATTTTCTTTTTCTATCCCAACATCACCTTCCACCCCGCCCGGCACCACCTGAATCTGCACCCCTTCATCTGGGTCACGGAGTGCTACGATGCAGGCCCCGCCGTCATGGCGGCCCAGCTGCTGCTGAACATCGCCATGTTCCTGCCTCTGGGCTTCCTGCTCCCCATCGCCGCCCACAAGCTGCGCACCCCCTTGTCCACCGCCGCCGTGGTTCTGCTGACCACCGTGGGCATTGAGTCCTTCCAGTATTTCATCGGCCGCAGCGCAGACGTGGATGATGTGATCATGAACTTCCTGGGCGGCATTCTGGGCTACGGCTGCTATATGCTGCTGAACCGGTATCTTTCTGACACCCCCTGGTGGACCGCCATGCTGGCAGGCGACCCCCTGACCCCCGGCGTGACCCGCCTGCACCTGCACACCGCCGCATAAAACCCATTTCATGCAAAATCCCCGCCGATTTCTCGGCGGGGAGCTTCTTTATTTGGGGCAGGAGATTTCCATAATGCGCTCGATGGTCTCATGGAGGGTCCGGCACTGGGCGGTGTCGGCGGCCTTGTAATAGACCTCCTTGCCCTCCCGGCGGCTGACGATGAGTCCGGCGGACCGCAGGACCTTCAGATGGTGGGACACGGCAGGACTGCTCATCTCCATCAGAGACGACAGATTGATGACGCACTCCTCGCAGTGGCACAGCAGCCAGAAGATCTTCAGCCTGCTGGGATCGTCCAGCTTTTTGAACACGTCCGCAACGGTGGAAAATTCCTCCGTTCCGGGCATTTTTTCCTTTCCACGCTCAAACACCCCGCCATGATTATGGGGCAAGCAGCAATCGCACATTCTCCGGGACCTCCTGTTTGGGCTTAAACTATTACTTTTTATTATAGTTCAAAACACCCCCGGATGCAAGGAGAAAATTCCCTTTTGGACTTGCAAAAGGGGGCGAAAGGTCTTACAATAAACTCATCAACTACTCTAGATACAGAAAGGTGATTCCTATGCAGTACGACTTTACCTCTCTCATGGACCGCCGCGGGAAGGATGCCATCGCCGTGGACGGTGTCGGCAATCCCGGCTCCCCTCAGGCCCCCAAGGAGGGCTTCGACCTGATTCCCATGTGGATTGCAGACATGAACTTTCCCACCTGTCCCACCATTCAGCAGGCAATTATCGCCCGGACCCAGCACCCGGCCTTTGGCTACTTCAGCCCCACAGAGGAATACTACGATTCCATCATCCGCTGGCAGGGCACCCGCAACGGCGTTCAAGGCCTTGCCAAAGAGCACATCGGCTATGAAAACGGGGTTCTGGGCGGCGTTATCAGCGCCCTGAACTGTGTCTGTTCCCGGGGTGACAAGGTGCTCCTCCACAGCCCCACCTACATTGGCTTTACCCATTGCCTGGAAAACAACGGCTATCAGATCATCCACTCTCCCCTGGTAAAAGACGAAGCAAATGTCTGGCGCATGGACTTTGCGGACATGGAGCGCCGCCTGAAGGAGGAGCACATCCACGCCGCCATTCTCTGCAATCCCCACAACCCCTGCGGAAGAGTCTGGGAGAAATGGGATCTGGAAAAGGCCATGGAGCTGTTCCGAAAGTATGATGTATACGTCATCTCCGATGAGATCTGGTCTGACATCATCCTCGGCACCAATCACCACACCCCCACCCAGTCCGTCAGTGACGATGCCCGGAACCGGGTCTGTGCTTTCTATGCCCCCAGCAAGACCTTCAATCTGGCGGGCCTCATCGGCAGCTATCACATCTGCTACAACAGCTGGTGGCGAGATCGGCTGGAGAAGGAATCCTCCCTGTGCCACTACAATTCCATGAACGTGCTGTCCATGCACGCCCTCATCGGCGCTTACCGGCCCGAGGGCTATGTCTGGACGGACGAGCTGCGCCAGGTATTGACAGGGAACATTGACTTTGCCGTGGACTATATTGAAAAGCACTTCCCCGGCATCAGCGTCAGCAAGCCCCAGGGCACCTATATGCTCTTCGTGGACTGCACCGACTGGTGCGCCGCCCACGGCAAGACCATTGACGACGTGGAGCAGGCCTGCTGGGACGTGGGCGTCGCCATCCAGGACGGCCGAATGTTCCACGGAAGCTGCCACATCCGCATGAACCTGGCCCTCCCCCTCTCCCGCGTCCAGGAGGCCTTCCGCCGGATGGATCGGTACGTTTTCAACGCATAAATACTATTTTTCAGCCCGCTGCGGTTTCGCAGCGGGCTGTTTTGCCGTTCCCGCCCCACGTGAGGGCGACGCATGTTGGTTACTTGATTCTTATGCACCGACTATTTCAATTCTCGCCCCCGCGCGGGGGGCGACGATATAGTCCACCGCCATAGCCGTGGTATCCACATTTCAATTCCCGCCCCCGCACGGGGGCGACGCAGCATTGGGAAGAGTTCTGCGGTGAAAATAAATTTCAATTCCCGCCCCCGCACGGGGGGCGACAGCTCCCAGCATCCGTGCGCACTAGCTATAATAATATTTCAATTCCCGCCCCCGCACGGGGGGCGACGTCAGCTCCTGGTACTCGTCATCCGTCAGACGGTTATTTCAATTCCCGCCCCCGCGTGGGGGGCGACGACTTCATTCCTTTCGTCGGCTTCACCAGGTTTGTTTCAATTCTCGCCCCCGCGCGGGGGGGCGACGGACGCGGACAGCGTATCCGTTACGGGCCGGGCCATTTCAATTCTCGCCCCCGCACGGGGGGCGACAGCAGGGTTTAAGCCAGCGGCTTGCATATCGGCATTTCAATTCCCGCCCCCGCACGGGGGGCGACTTCGGTTTCTTCTTTCTGGTGAGTATGGCTCAAAATTTCAATTCCCGCCCCCGCACGGGGGGCGACTCGCAGCCAAGCAAACCAATGCCAGGACGACGAATTTCAATTCCCGCTCCCGCACGGGGGGCGACAGAAGCTGGACGTGTTTTATGCCGTGAACCGGCTATTTCAATTCCCGCCCCCGCACGGGGGGCGACGGGGAACGGGCCCATCATGCCGCTGGAAGGCGAATTTCAATTCCCGCCCCCGCACGGGGGGCGACCAGACGCAGTGCCTACTTGAGTATCTGGGCTACATTTCAATTCCCGCCCCCGCACGGGGGGCGACACTACGCGCGATGGCCTCAAGGTAGCATTGATAATTTCAATTCCCGCCCCCGCACGGGGGGCGACGGCGTGAACTACAACATGGCAACCCAGAGCTGCGAATTTCAATTCCCGCCCCCGCACGGGGGGCGACAATCCGGAAATAGGGGACTGCGGTCCCCTTCCGATTTCAATTCCCGCCCCCGCACGGGGGGCGACAGCAAAAATGTCCAAATTGGATTGGTCAATTTTATACATTTATGCTGCATTCTATTTTCCCAAAATGGCAAAAGAGCAGTACACTTTTAATTATGCCTGAACTTTGCGCTTAAATTTCTTGAAAAGGCTGCGCCGGTCTCCCGGGAAAATATGTACAGTGGTGACCGGCGCATGGATGATTTACAGAAGCAGCGGTTCGTCGGCCTCGATAAGGCCGGTGCGTCCAAGCACTTCAATTCGATTCTGGTAGGTGCTTCCCAGACGGTAGATTCTCACGGAATCCGTTTCTTTGCAAATGATTTTTTCCACCCCGGCTTTCAATGCAACCAGCTGCGCCGGATCAAGAAGAACCTCAAAAACCGAATTCTGAACGCGGCTTCCATATCGTTCGCACAGTTTTGCAACCTTTCGCAAACGTTTTGCTCCCGCGCTGTTTGTTGTGTCAACATCATAGGTAACCACCAGCATCATTTGCAATCACCTCCAGATAAAAGGTGGATATGCATCCAGATCCCCCCGAAGGACACGGGCGAACAGCATTGCCTGCACATAGGGTATCAGCCCAATGTGGATTTTCTCTTTCAGGAACGGATGGATAATTTCCTCCTGCTTCCGCTTTTCCCAGGCTGAAAGCAAGGTCCTGCGACCGTGCTCATTTAAGAGAACGGCTTCCTCGTCCTGCTCAAAGTCACTTTGGGAAAGCTGGCCCTTATTGAACAGAGACAATACAAAACGGTCGCACAGTGGAGCGCGAAGCTCCTCTATCAGGTCCAAAGCAAAGGAAGCCCGGCCTGGGCGGAGCGTATGCAAATATCCTGCCGCCGGATCAATGCCTACCGTTTCCATAGCGGACTGCATCTGACTGGTGAGCAGCATGTAAGTGAAAGACAGGACTGCATTCACTTCGTTTCTGGGCGGGCGGCGGCTGCGGGTCTCGAAGTGAAACCCTCCCGGATTTCCGGCAAGCATACAGTCGAATCTGGCAAAATAGGCGTTTGCCGCCGCCCCCTCAACACCGCGCATGGAATCCACACTGTTGCATTCTAAAAGATTTTCAACTGCGGCATTCAGCTGCTGTACGCCAATCTCCAAAGCTTTCTTTTGGTCAGCTCCTCTATCCGAACGTGCAGAGCGCATCAGGACCAGCTTACTGTTACGCAGCTTCGCCAATAAAATAGATTGCACCGTTTTCTGCACAAATGCCTCATCATCCATGGAGGCATACTGCCGTTTGCGGAGAAGCACATTTCCACTTACTGGCCCCTGGAGTCTGCCCATAAAGTGACCGTTTTCGCGAATAAAAGCCAAGCTGATTCCACGGTCACCGCAAAACTCCAGCAATGGTGTGGATACTGTCATTTTCCCGAAGCACACGATGGAATCGATATTCAGCGCCGGAATATTCAGCTTTTCCGCATCTCCGATTTTGACGCAGATATTTTCATTTCTGGTGAAAATATAGCTGTCCGGTGTGAGCACATAGAGCGTCTTCAAAAGCTTTTTCATTTTGAATTCTCCTCGATCGCCCCTGCCGCCTCCCGACGCAGCTGCTGCAGATAGCTCTCTGCGGAGGCTTTGACCTTTGGCATACACAGTTCATTCAGGGAGCATCGCCGACATTTAGAGGAATACACCGCCGGAGGGACCACCAATTCCGTACGGATCCGATGGAGCTCCTGTGCCAGCTCCTCTGTCCGGCTACGCAGAGCAGTGTCCAACGGGACCACCATTCTCCGATGGGAAGATATGAAAAACAGGGCTCCCTCCGGAATGGTGGTATGGAACATTTCCTCCATGCACATTGCCTGCGCACACAGTTGAATGCAGTATTCCTCTTCCTCTCGTACCGTTCCATGCTTATACTCAATGGGATACAACCGTACCGGGAAATCCACCGCCGGAATGCGGCAGCCGGAGACATCCCGGCACGCCTCAACACAATCACACTTTCCCAACAGGAAAAGGCGATCAGAGAATACCGTAAATTCAAAAAGATCTACCCGTTCTCCGCGTTTCTCTACTCGCTGAGTATGTACCCGCGTGTGCTCTGCGCGGCCTTTTGCAGTGTCCGCATTTTCTACCCACAGTCGTTCATTCAGGAGCAACCCCGCGCGCCGGGGGCAATATGCCACCTGTGACAACCACGACAGAGGCAAATATTCCTGCTCATCCATTGTCTTCCACAAACCAGTCTTCATCCTTCGGCAGCTCGTTCCAAACGATGGGACCGAAAGCATCACGCTTAAATCCGATCTCCACCCCTTTGGGAACCTTGCCCAGAGCTACATTTGCGTTGTAATCCCGATAGCTTCTCGGAACGGTAATTTCCGGCTTCTTCCAAACCTTTACCAGGTCGAACAGGCGATGAGCCGGAGCACAGCCAAGCTTTGCCTGCCGAACACGTTGGGCTTCATCCGTATCCGTGCCAACGTGCTTGAAGAGGATCAACGGGGAAACGACCTCCATCTCGCCCTTGCTTGCGCTGCGGTCATGTTCATACATATTCAGGATTGCTTCAAAAAGGGCACTCAGATCCGCATCATCAAACCCCGTCTCCGCTGCCAGATTGGCACTGACAAAGCCCCGTACCTCGTACAAGCCAAAGGGGATCAGCTGCTTGCGGCCCATGGTCCGCAGTTTGTCCTCTTGGGCATCCTGCTCCCATTTTTCGTAATCCTCCAGGGTGCCGTTTTTGATATTCTCGGCTGTTGCAACACGGGTAATGGAAACTTCCAGAGGAAGGACCGGATCTAAGCTTTTGCCAAAGGTGATCTGTACCGGGCCGCGCACCTGACCGGCATTGGGGCCCGTAGACATGACAGCGCCAAAGGTACGGACATCGTAGAACAGCTGACAGGCCTTCTTGCGCCCGGCATACACTGCATTTTTGTCTTTTGCCCCCTCAACGCCTGCCTCCTTGCGGGCTTCGGCGATATGGCGGTTGATATTGGTGCTCTGCTGAATAATGATATTCATACCTGGCTGACCAGCGAAAGCCGTCTGGATATAATTCCGAATCCGGCGTTTGGTGGCTACATCAGTAATATAGCCCTGCATGGTTTCCGGATCTAACCGGGGAGCATTGCCCATATCCGGGTCACCGTTGGGGTTGGCGTTGGTGCAAGCCACATAGTATAGAAATTCGTAACGATTCTGAATAGCCATTTATTGTCCCTCCCGACTTTCTGCTGCTGCCTTGTTAATTTCTCCGATGATTTGTGTACACATCTGGCGGTAGCCCAGCGCGAAATAGCTCTGCCCCTCCAGATTCAGCGTTGTGGGCAGCTGCCGCTCCGGCTCTGCACCGAAGAAAGTGCAAACATTGTTTAACCGCTTCTCATAAACAGGCACCAGTCTCTTGTTGGTTTTGCGCAGCATTTCCAGGTAAACCTCTCCCATCCGTTCCAGCGTGCCAAATACAAGCGCCGGAGTGCGGCTTGCAGAAGCATAAAACCGCTGGACCAAAGTGGCATTGAGTTCCCCCATGGCTGCCCGCTGCAAACTGGCGTATACAGCCAGCCACGCACCGCAATGATAGGCCGCATTGGGGAAGCTGGGATCGTAATATTCCATAAGCTTTTCCTCCTCATTCCTTATTCTTCGTTTTCGGATCAACCAAACCTTCAGCCACTGACATGCAATGGAATCGGGCAGCATTGGCCTCTTCTCCCCATCTCCCCCGGAGAGGAGCTGAGACCGGATATAGGCCAGTGCACGGACAGCCACAGTATCCGGCAAAGGGGTACCATTGACGATTGCCATTACGATTGTAGGCGTAACCCCCGCCAGCTCCGCTTTCATCTGATCAAAGAGCTTCTGTCCGGAGTTGTTCTGTTTTTTTACCAAACGGGTCAGGCGAGCATTAAGCTTCTTCGCCGAGACCCGGCCTGTTCCCAGGTTGTCCTGCAGCTTCAGATCCTCTGTCCACCTCTTCAGATTTTCCCGGAGCATTTCATAGCGTCCGTGTTCATAGCGGCGGATCATGGCACGGCCGTTATTTCCGGATATCAGCACAATGTGGTATTCTCCGGTGAGTTTTTTCGGAGAAGCACCGGAAAATGGTGCCTTTACTACCTCGTCTGCACGATCTCTCTGCATCTGCGCGAATTTCTGCCGCTCCTGCTCCACTTCTTCCGGAGTCAGAAGGTCTTCGTCCCCTGCATCATCAGAACCATTTTGGAGGCTCTGAAACAGCAGGTCGTCTTCCGGATTCAAGGTGAAATCGTACCAATGCACAAATTTCATGCCCGCAAAAATGGGGGCAGCAACAAGCAAATCGTTCATCGCCTCCTTGACAACAGCGAAAGCCTCTTCCGATACGGGCGCATTGGCAGACTGCTTAAGGCCATAGGACTGGAATGCACTTTTATCGAAGCAAAACAGGGCTTCACCTTTGGAATGCCCACCTACGACCTGCAAACCGCTGATCACCGGCAATGTTGCCAAGGGCTGCGTTGGCTGACCAGTGATCAGGCAACGTGCAGAAGCAGCTTCAGAATTGCCTGCCAGTGTTTTTCGGTATTCCGTCCACCACTGCCGGATCTTTGGATCTGCAAGGATCGGCATACCATTCACGCGGAAGCTGATGCGGTCGGAGTCCTTTAATTTACACTGTGCAGAGGCCTGCTGCATTTTTAGAAATGTTGCATCATCTTCCAATGCCTTCAGGCAAACCTGCAGGCATGCAATTTTCTCGCCGCCATCGTTTAGAAGCTTTCGAAAATATGCAGCTTTCTTTCCATCTTTTTTCAGAATAACAGACACCTTTTCCGCCAACGGGTTGCATTTGTCCGGACCGTTTTCCATGGAGCCGATATCCGGACAAATCTGTGCCTCTTCCTTCCCGCACTGCTCCATGTTCAAAAACTTCCCGCTTTCAGAGAGGCAAATGTATGCACGGATATTCCTCTTTAAAAAACCTGGAGGCATAGTCAGATGGTTCCGGATTCCGTAATCATACAAAGCCTTCAGCATACCCCACCGCCTCCTTTCAGGACCTCGTCGCTGTCATAATCCGGAACGCGGATCACACCGTGTTCCATTACCGCGTGGTAAAGGGAAACCTGTGGTCTTGCCTCCTTGCGGACCTGGTAGTCGTGCAAATCGAATACGTCATACAGCATCAGCCCAAGATCCATACTTACGTCAACAGGCGGACGAGTGCCATCGCTTTCCTCAAAATAGCACACAAGCTCACGTAGCCCCAGGCATGGTGCTGCAAACATCTTGCCGCCCCGTATCCTCCGTAGCGCCTGGCAGCGCAGCTGTTCCAGACTTCCGGAATATTCCGGTCTGGGGCAGATACGGGCAGTGATCCGATAGCGCACATCCTTCAGCACCTGCGTCTGCCGCTGGGTTCGGTCCTCGTCGGTATACAGGATGGATTTCTCCGGATCGGATCTTACACTGACAGTGGACTTCACCTCGTTGCGCAAGAAACTCATGTAGCGAATGGGATTGAGTACCTCAATTTGCTTGATTTGCCACAAAAATTCTGCAGGCTTCGCGTAAATACTGGATAGGATTCCGCGGGCAGCCGATGGCGTTGGAACCGGATAGGTCAGCCTCTCAACTTTAGAGAAAGGCGGCGTGAAGCACGCAAAATCTCCCCATACCTCCAAACAGATTTCATCATTCAATTGTTAATTCACCTCCATTGTATTTTCCCTCCCCCTGTCCGGGAGAGGCGCAATACGATAGTATATTTTTTTCAATTCCCCCCGTAAAATCAATCAACGCATTTGCGTTCCTATTTATGGGTCAAATAAACTATAGTATTAAAATATTATTCAGTCAAGGAAAATAGCGGAATTTGCATATTTTCAGCGAATACTCTAATTACAGCATCAAATCTTCGTGCATATCGCTATCGGGGTTAAACCCAGTCAGTGGATCATAAAGCTTCTCAAAGCCGGTATTCATCAGAAATGTCCCCGTTTCGATTGCCGCCTTCCCTTTCCGGATGGTGATTGGTGTGGCACATGCGCGTACGGCGGCCTCATCATAGCAGGTTATGGTGACAGGTGCCGCCTCACGCAAAAGTGCAGCACTCACGCTTTCTTCCCGAACGGCCTGGCTGATCTTTTGGAAAAGCTCCGCAGCACCTGCCCAGGGGACCACCAGCGCTGCACCGACATTCTCAATCAACCGGTAATGCTTCTCCACCTCTTTATAGTTCTTTTTTCGAAGTGCATCTTCCAATTTGGCATTTCCCTTTTCCTCGTTAAAATACCTTTCATAATACCGCCGGATCTGATTCGAATCGCTAAGCTCCGGGGCCTCTTGCTCTGCCCAAAGATTTATGACCACAGAAGCAGCCCGTTCGTAGCTGTCACCGGGATATAACCTTCCTTCCTCCTCCGGAAGGAAAACACTCAGGCGTCCCCCGCCGGGGCAACTGCCATTGCGGTTGCAGCGGCCTGCGGCCTGGACGATTGCTTCCAGTGGAGCCATGGAACGGAACATTACATCAAAGTCCAGATCAACCCCCGCTTCAATGCATTGCGTCGCCACCACCAGACACCGGCGTTTTTCACGCTGCCGTTTCTTGATTTCAGCTACAACTTCCAGCCGGTGCCCAGGGCAGAGATCTGTTGTCAGGAAAAATAGCCCCTCCCTATTCGGGTCTTTCGTCTGAAGCAATTCAAACAGCTTCCGGGCGTGCCTGCGCAGGTTGACGATACAGCAGGCATTGTTTTCCATACACATTTCCTGCGCAACCTGTTCTAGCGAAAGCTCATGCCGCCATTGGGCTGTTACGCGGCGCATTTTTTCAAAAAACAAGGGATGATCTTCCAGTATCTCCAACGGATGCCAGGAAGTTTGCGGCAATGCGGAAAAATCCGGCTGCGTCGCCGAGGAAAACACCATCGTGCAGCGGTATTTTTTGCACAGCGCATTTACAGCCGCCACCGTCGGTGCCGCCAAGGACGCGGGCAAACTCTGCGACTCATCAAAGAGCACCACGCTGTTTGCAATATGATGCAGCTTTCGGCAAGTTCCTGGGTTTGCAGAAAACAGGCTTTCAAAGAATCGAACGGATGTGGTAATGATTACAGGGCTATCCCATCGAAGAGCCAACTCCCGGGCCTCTTTCGGCAAATCCCGCTGGCTGTGATCAACCAAAATTTCCGGGAAAATTTTCCGGTATTCCAGCTCCGTCTGCTCTGCCAATGTCAGGAAAGGCAGCACCACAATGATTCGATTCAATCCATGCTGCATACAGTGACGGAGGGCAAAATGAAGCATCGCCACCGTCTTGCCAACACCGGTAGGCGCTGTCAACGTAAACAGGCCCACGGACAACTCGCCTGCTTTCCCGCAACGGTCGTAAACCTCGTTGCGCAGAGCGTTAATTCCGCTGTCAGCCTTGGAATTCTTGCGCAGTTGGGCGCAGTGCTCCTCTAATTTTTTTAGCATGGCATCTGCAGCCAGGTGTGGACGGCTGTTCTTTTCCAAATAGTTCGGGTCATCGTCCGATGCCGAAACACTGTAGTCCGCATCTACCAGGCAGGAGAACATCATCCGGGTATCCAGCATGTCCTCCAGATATCCTTGGGACGTACCAGACCTTTTCTGAAAGCTGGGAAGCTTGTAGTCCGGAAAGTCACGTTCAAACGCCCGTTCTGCCTGCCGGAATTCAGTCTCTCCATGCAGGGACGGCATCTTCCCGTTAGGACAATTATCCCAATCCTCATCTGCAAGCATTTCTTCCAAATCATCCTGTATCTGCGGCAAACCTACGAGCCCATCATGATGACCTGCAACAGCCTCTACAACGCATACTGCATCAGCATTTCTTTTCCCAAGAATCGTATTTAGGCCTAGTCGCCGGTACAGCTCTGCAGCACCCGGAAAGGCGTGGTCAATCCCCTGATGGGTGCCCTGGAGCACGCCCTGAAACCGCAGGGCGTATTTCCCGAAGTCATGAAAATCTCCCGCCAGACCTGCTGCATCCGCTTTTCCAAGCTCTGCACCAAAAATACGTGCCAGCCCGCCAACCCTTTGCAAATGCTCACGATTGCTGATTTTTCCGTGGTAATCATTTGCCGATTTTGCATAATAATCCCGGACACCGGACTCCATATATGATTCCTCCCATCCGTTCTGTTCTTATTTCCACTTTGCTGATATTATCGCACACAATACGTCCAATAAACCGCACATTTCCCTTCCCAATCCAGAATTTTCCTTTTTATTATACAATATCCCCCACGTCTTTTCCACCTTCCGCGAAAAATTTGTCTATCCTGTGCAAAAATCAAGGGGACCGTCTCGGCATTGCGAGGCGGTCCCTTGGGTGGGTTTGATTTATTCCCGGGCCAGTGCCAGCAGGTTGGCATCCGTCAGGCCGGGGGTTGTGTAGGCGCCGTCCAGGAGGGCGTCTATGTTTTCGGCGTCATTTTCGATCTCCTTGGACATCAGCTGGGCCGTCTGAACGGCATCGCCGCCCAGGATTCGGCAGAGGAGGGCCAGGGAGACGATAAGCTTGCCCCGGCACACCAGGTCAAAATCCGAAATGGCCTGGAGCCAGTAGCGGCTGATGAGATACCGGAGCAGCGCCCGGTCCTCCTTTTGAAGGGGCCGGGGGCTGGGCGACGCCAGGCGCTTGCGCCAGGGCTCCGTCAGGATTTCCAGGTCCCGGAAAACCTTGAGAAAGGCTTCCCTGTCCCCCGGGCCTGTCAGGTCCCCGGCAGTCTCCATGGCGGCGGACAGATCGAAGGGGGCTTCCTCCTCCCCGTCCAGGATCGCCTGGGCGTGGTAGGTATAGAGCAGCAGGGCGGAGAGGGGTTCTTCTGCCCCGGTCACCAGGTCCATGGCCGTCTGCCGGGTTTTCAGCAGGAGGTCCATGTCCCTTTGATCATAGTCCGTCTTCTCCTCTGCCTTGCCCTGAGAGACCCAGCTCCAGCCCTCCCGGCTCAGAAGGATTCGCGCACTCTCCGGGCAGCTGAGCTCCAGACCCAATTCCGTAAAGCTGCCATAGTCATGGCGCAGCCTTGGGAAATCCCGGCAGGTATTGCACAGGGCGCGCTCCCCCAGCTCTGCCTGGATGCGGCACAGGCCGTCGGCGCGCCACATGGGGCAGCGGCCATTGTCCAGGGTCAGGTAGGTATCCCCGTCCTCATCCTGCAGGAATTCCCGCAGCTTCTCCCCCAGCGCCCCGGGGAGCCCACGGTAGAGAGCAGCCTTCTGCGCATCTACCGCCACATCCCACTCCTTGCAGCAGCTATCCGGGCAGCAAGCAGCGATGCAGTGGAACGAATCATAAAAATCAGGCTTGCGAAGCTCCATAGGCGGTTCCTTTCTATCCCTTCATTTCCTCATAAAACACGCCCAGACTGCCCACATAGTGGGGCTTCCAGGGGCGGTTTTTGCCGCAATAGTGGATGATCACGGTATTTTCCCGCACCCAGGTCAGGTCGTGCCGGGGATTTTCGGGGTTGGCGTTGTAGATGTTCAGGATACGGTCGCTGAGGTTGTATTTCTGGGTGTCTGCCAGCAGGATCTTGTCCCCATGCATTACGGTGAGCAGGTCCTGGTCCGGCAGCCAGAAGGTGTCGATTTTTTCCAAAGCCGTCCGGCGGAGCATGTCCATGGTCAGATTTTCCCGCAGCGCTGCCAGATTCAGCACCATCACGCCGGTGTTCACATAGGGCGTACCTGCCGGGACATTCAGGCGGCGGTCATTGAGCCGGGTCAGGGTCTCCCGGACATGGGTGCAGGCAATATAATAATTGCCTGCAAACTCCATGGCGTACAGCTCCCGCAGGGGGTTGATCACCAGGGTATCCACATCCAGATAGAGAATTCTGTCCAGGTCCTCCGGCAGCAGCAGCGGCGCTGCCAGACGGTAGAAGATCTGCCTGGGGTAGCGGCTGCTCTCCGGGAAGCCCTCAAAGTCCCTGGCATTTACCGCCGCAAAGCGGCAGTGCACCCGGTTACTCACCGCCTGAATTGCATCCATATCCTCCTGCGTCAGATCGGAGTGGAGAATATAGGCATCGTATTTCTCCTCGCCCCCGTTTTTCACGACGGAGCGCAGGCACTGGCAGAGCAGAGGGCGGAAGCTTTGATTGATGCAGAACAGCAGGTTCATTTGTTCAGCAGCTCCATGAATTCCTCGCCGGTAATGGTCTCCTTCCGGTAGAGGTACTGAGACAGGGTCTCCAGCTTGTCCCGGTTCTCCTTCAGCAGGTTCAGAGCCTTCTCATGCTGCTGCTTCACCGTCTCCACCACCAGAGCATCGATCTTGGTCTGGGTCTCGGCAGAGCAGGCCAGGCTGGTGTCGCCGCCCAGGTATTGATTGGTAACGGTTTCCAGGGCCACCATATCGAAGCTGTCGCTCATGCCGTAGCGGGTGATCATGGCCCGGGCCAGCTTGGTAGCCTGCTCGATGTCGTTGGAGGCGCCGGTGGAAACGGTGCCCAGGGCCACCTCTTCCGCGGCACGGCCGCCGGTGAGGGTGGCGATCTTGTTCTCCAGCTCCTCCTTGGTCATCAGGTAGTGGTTGCCCTCCTCCACCTGCATGGTGTAGCCCAGTGCGCCGGAGGTTCTGGGGATGATGGTGATCTTCTGCACGGGGGCGGAGTGGGTCTGCAATGCCGCCACCAGGGCATGGCCGATCTCATGGTAGGAAACGGCCATTTTCTCCTTGTCGGTGAGAATGGCGTTCTTCTTCTGGTAGCCCGCGATGACGGTTTCAATGGATTCCTCCAGATCCGCCTCATTCGCGGCCTTCCGGCCATCCCGGACGGCCCGCAGGGCGGCCTCGTTGATGATGTTGGCCAGCTCTGCGCCGCTGGCACCGGAGGCCATCCGGGCGATGGTCTCAAAATTCACGTCCTCCGCCAGCTTGACCTTCTTGGCGTGGACCTTCAAAATGGCCTCCCGGCCCTTCAGGTCCGGCAGCTCCACGGGAACCCGGCGGTCAAACCGGCCGGGGCGGGTCAGGGCGGGGTCAAGGGATTCGGGCCGGTTGGTGGCAGCCAGGATCATAACGCCGGAGTTGCCCTCAAAGCCGTCCATTTCGGTGAGCAGCTGGTTCAGGGTCTGCTCCCGCTCGTCATTGCCGCCGTAGGCCCCGCCGGAGCGCTTCTGGCCAATGGCATCGATCTCATCGATAAAGACAATGCAGGGCGCCTTCTCCTTGGCCTGCTTGAAAAGGTCCCGGACCTTGCTGGCACCCATGCCCACGAACATCTCCACGAATTCCGAGCCGGAAATGGAGAAGAAGGGCACATCCGCCTCACCGGCCACGGCCTTGGCAAGCATGGTCTTGCCGGTGCCCGGAGGGCCTACCAGCAGGACGCCCTTGGGCATGGTGGCGCCGATCTCCCGGTACTTGGTGGGATCGTGCAGATAATTGACGATCTCCGTCAGGCTCTCCTCAGCCTCTTCCACGCCCGCCACATCGGAGAAGCGAATGCCGTCGGAGGACTTGACGTAGACCTTGGCATTGGACTTGCCCATGTTGAAGGACATGGCGTTGGGGCCGCCCATCTTGTCCATCAGCTTCCGGGACATGAACTGGCCCAGGGCGATGAAGAGCACCAGCGGCACAATAAAGGACAGCAGGAAGGTCAGCAGGGGCGAGGTCTCCTCCACGATTTCGCTGCTGAAGGTGGCCCCGGCATCATAGAGCCGCTGGACCAGATCAGGGTCTTGCATCACCCCCGTCTTATAGACCTGGGTCTCCCCCTTGTCGGTGAAGAGGATCTGGTTGCCCTCGATCTCTACCCGGCCGATGTTCTTCTGCTCGGTCATGGACATGAAGGTGCCATAGTCCACTTCCTTGATTTTGGCGTCGGTGATCAGGGGCATGACCAGCCAGTTGAACACCAGCAGCAGCAGGAGCACAATGCCGTAGTAATAGGCAAGGGGCTTTTTCGGCTGTTTTACCTCATTCATAAAATACCTCCTGTTTTTATTTTACTGCTTTTGCAGCTTGTATTTTTCCAGCTTTTCCCTCATCTCTTCCCGCATCTCCTTCAGGCGCTCCTCCAGGGGATGCTCGTCATGGAAGGGACGGAAGAAATTGTACTTGAAGTGCCGGTTGCCGGTCTCGAAATTCTCCCGGATGTGCTTCTTGACGGCCTCGTAGCGGACCACCATGCGGTTCTCCTCTGCAAAGGCCTTGAGCTTGACCACCAGATTGGCGGAATGGCACACATCGATGAGAAAGACGCCGAAGAACATGCCGATGAAGAAGGAGAAGGCCAGATTCCTGGACAGCCAGTCCAGAGCCCCCAGCACATAGGGGTGCACAAAGAAATAGTACACCGCTCCCAACAGCGCCCAGAAGAAGGAGAACAGGGGGCAGATCAGGCCCTGAATGTTGCCCCAGAGGTTGGAATAGTCCCAGAGCATGACCTTGAAGTATTTCAGGCAGAACAGTCCGGCGATATACTCGATGAGGGTCATGCCAATGGCCATGGCAATGAAGAGCACAATTTTATTCCATACCGGGTTCGTGATCCAGCCATATTGCTCCAGATTGGCCAGCAGGTACAGCGTACACAGGCCGAAGCCGTAGATGGGCAGATAGGGACCGGTGCAGAAGCCGGGATTCACCCACTTCTTATTGTGGTGAACGATGTTGCGGAACAGCAGCTCGATCACCCAGCCGGTGACGCTGCCGATGAAGAACAGGCAGGCCAGGGTCAGGAATACGTTCATAATAGATCCTCCTAACATTTCTTTCCATATTTTATAGTTTTATCACGGAAAATAGCCGCCGTCAACAACATTTTTCTTTTTCTTTCTGTTCATATTCTGTTCAAAGACAGTTAAGAAACAATTGAGGTTGGTCGAGTAATATACCGAAAAATTGTGACAGAAGGAGAACCGTCCATGAGAAAGAGAAAACGGCTTGCCAAGGAAAAGGTCAAGCGCTGGAAAAAGGCCCTGCGGGAGTATGACCAGGTCTCCGAGCAGGATATCGTAACCCCCGTGGAGCAGCAGGCCCGGGAAGCACTGGAAGCCCTGGATGCCGCGCAGCCGGACTTGCAGAGCCTGTATGAAAATCTGGCAGCCGCCGAAAATCCGGAGGACTATGGGGAGGCCGTCATGCACCGCCTGCGGTCTTACCGCCGGGCCTCCGCGGACTTGGGCAAGGCAAACAGCACCCTGCTTGAAAACTACGATGAGCTCTCCGCCCGCTGGGACGACCTGACCCGGCAGCACCATTCCAGACTGAAGGCACCGGCCAACTCCGTCATCGATCTGGAGGAGACCCGCAGCGACCATTTTGCCGCAGGCATGAATCTCTATAAGCTGCTGCTGGTCTGCTTCATCGGCTGCTTTGGCGGCGTTGTCATCGAACTTGCCTGGTGCCTGCTGACCAATGGCTATCTGCAGAGCCGTTCCGGCCTGGTATACGGCCCCTTCAACATGGTGTACGGCGCCGGCGCCCTGGTGCTGACCGTTGCCCTGTACCGCTACCGGAACCGGGGCAAATGGCTGTCCTTTCTGGGGGGCTTCCTGGTGGGCAGTGCCCTGGAATACTTCTGCTCCTGGGCGCAGGAAATGCTTTTCGGCTCCGTCAGCTGGGACTACAGCCATATGCCCTTCAATATCAACGGGCGGATCTGCCTGGTCTATTCCGTTTTCTGGGGCTTTCTGGGTGTCTTTTGGGTGAAAACCCTCTATCCCATGGTGGCACAGCTGATTCTGAAAATTCCCAGCCGCTTCGGCAAGATCCTCACCTGGGCACTGACGGCCTTCTTCGTCTTTGACTGCGCGGTTACCCTGCTGACCGTTTTCCGCTGGTCCCAGCGGGTAGACGGCATTGCCGCTTCCAACGCCTTCTGGGCCTTCATCGATGCCCGCTTCCCGGACAGCCGGATGCAGCGGATCTTCGCCAACATGGTTTTCCGATAAAATTTGGGCCCCGGACGGGGCCCTTTTTCAGTTGTTTTCTCAGGAAATTTATGGTATAATCAGAGAAAATCAAAACTGCGGAGAGATATTATGAATCTGAACTTCCGTTCCTCCCTGCATGGGTTCAACCGGCAGGATGTGGCAAACTATCTGGAATACCTGAACAACCGCCACGCAGCCCAGGTGAATCAGCTGAATACCGACCTGGAGGCCCTGCGGCGGCAGGCGGAAGCTCCTGCAGAAGACCCCCAGCGCACGGCCCTGGAGGCCCGGTGCCGGGAGCTGGAGCAGCAGTTGGAAGCCGTCCGGAAGGAACGGGACGAGGCCCTGGCGCAAAGGGAAGCGGCGGAGCAAAAGCTGGCCTCCGCCCGGCAGGACCGGGAGGATGCCCTGCTCCGGTCCTGCGGTGAAAAGCTGGAGGCCAACCGGGAGCTGGAAGCCTATCGCCGGGCCGAGCGCACAGAGCGCATGGCCCGGGAGCGGGCCGAGCAGGTCTACAGCGAGACCGGCACCGTACTGACCCAGGCCTCCAACCGCATTGAGGCCGCTCTGCGGCAGATGACCGGCATCTCCCAGCAGGTCACGGGCCAGCTGGACACCCTGCAAACCGCCATCGCCTCCAGCCGTCTGGCCCTGCAGGACGCCGCCCAGACCATCGACAAGCTGAAGCCCAGCCGATAAAGCAGCACCCCGGGACTTTCGTCCCGGGGCGCTTTTTCATGTCAATGGCAGCTGTCGCGGTTTTTGCAGGTTTTGCAGTCCCCGCAGCAGCCGCATTTGCTCTTCCTTTTGCCCTGGCGCAGGGCGAAGAAAAAGCCAACCGCCACGGCAATCAGAACCAATATGCTTTGCAGGTTCATATTCTCACACCACTCCGAAGACCAGCCCGATGCAGCGCACCAAAAAGGCCACTACCCAGGCAATGGCGCACTGGGAGACCACCGTCAGCGCCGCAGCCCGGGCGCTGCCCATTTCCCGCTTCACCGTGGCAATGGCTGCCACGCAGGGGGTATACAGCAGGGTGAACACCAGGAACACCACCGCCGTATAGGGGCTGAACATGGCGGTGATTTTCCCCGCATCGCCGCCTAAGAGCAGCGTCAGGGTGGAGACCATGCTCTCCTTGGCCGTAAAGCCGGTGATGAGGGCCGTGGAGGCCCGCCAGTCACCGAAGCCCAAAGGCCTAAAGATGGGCGCGATCAGGCTGCCCAGCAGGGCCAGCAGGCTCACCTCCGGGGAAGCCGCCACGTTCAGGCGGATATCGAAGGTTTGCAGCACCCAGATGATGACGGAGGCCGCGAAGATGATGGTGAAGGCCTTCTGCACAAAGCCCTTGGCCTTTTCCCAGATCAGCTGGCCCACGCTCTTGGCGCTGGGCAGGCGGTAGTTGGGCAGCTCCATGACAAAGGGCACGGGCTCCCCGGAAAAGGCGGTGTGCTTGAGGATCAGGGCGTAGACCACGCCGCAGAGAATGCCCAGGGCATACAGCCCAATCATGGCCACCGGCTGCCAGGGCCGGGGGAAGAAGGCGGAGATCAGCATGGTATAGATGGGCAGCTTGGCAGAGCAGCTCATAAAGGGGGTCAGCAAAATGGTCATCTTCCGGTCCCGCTCGCTGGAGAGCGTCCGGGTGGCCATGACCGCAGGCACGGAGCAGCCGAAGCCAATGAGCATGGGCACAAAGCTCCGGCCCGAAAGGCCCAGCTTCCGAAGGGGCCGGTCCATGACGAAGGCCACCCGGGCCATATAGCCCGTATCCTCCAGAATGGACAGGAAGAAGAACAGCGTGACAATGGTGGGCAAAAAGCTCAGCACACTGCCCACACCGGCGCAGATGCCGTCCACCACCAGGCCATGGACCACGGGGTTGATGTCCCAGGCGGTGAGGCCTGCGTCAATAAGGTCCGTCACCCAGCCCACGCCCAGCTCCATCAGATCGGACAGGGTGCCGCCGATGACGGTAAAGGTCAAAACGAATACCAGGGCCATGATTCCCAAAAAGCAGGGAATGGCTGTGAACCTGCCGGTGAGCACCCGGTCAATGGCCATGCTGCGCTTGTGCTCCTTGCTCTCGTGGGGCCGGACCACAGTCTTTCTGCACAGGGTCTCCAGGAAGCGGAAGCGCATATTGGCCATGGCCGCCTCCCGGTCCAGGCCCGTCTCCTGCTCCATGACAGACACGATCTGCCGGAAGGCCTGCTGCTTTTCCGGGTTTAAGGGGACCATTTTCTCCATCAGGGCATCCTGCTCCACCAGCTTGGTGGTGGCGAACCGCACAGGCAGCCCCGCCCGGCGGATGTCCGCCTCCAAAAGGGTACCGGCGGCATGAATGCAGCGGTGCACCGCACCCACAGGATCTTTGGGGTCGTCGCTTTCCAGGCAGAAGTCCACACGCTGGGGCTTCTGCTCTGCCCGGGCCACATACAGGGCGTGGTCGATGAGCTCGTCAATGCCCTCATTCCGGGCGGCGGAGATGGGGACCACGGGGATACCCAGGATCTCCTCCAGCTCGTTGATACGCACGGAGCCGCCGTTGGACCGGACCTCGTCCATCATGTTCAGGGCCAGGACCATGGGGATCTCCAGCTCCATCAGCTGCATGGTCAAATAAAGGTTGCGCTCGATGTTGGTGGCATCCACAATGTTGATGATACCGCTGGGGCGGTCGTTCATCAAAAAGTCCCGGGTGACGATCTCCTCATTGGAGTAGGGGGACAGGGAATAAATGCCCGGCAGATCCGTCACCGTGGCCTCCGGGTGATTGCGGATGGCGCCGTCCTTCCGGTCCACGGTGACCCCGGGGAAATTGCCCACGTGCTGATTGGCACCGGTGAGCTGGTTGAAGAGGGTGGTCTTGCCGCAGTTCTGGTTGCCTGCCAGGGCAAAGGTCAGCTTTCCCTCTTTCAGATGTACCTCTTTGCCCTGCTTCTCGCCCACGCCGGGGTGGGGAATGGGCTGAATTCTGGGCTCCCTGCCATGGACGGGCACCGGGTCTGTATGGACATTCCCGATCTCGATCCACTTGGCTTCCTCCAGCCGCAATGTCAGCTCATACCCCCGCAGGGCGATCTGCACGGGGTCGCCCATGGGTGCCACCTTTTGCAGCATCACCTCGGTCTGGGGCGTCAGGCCCATATCCAGCAGATGGTGCCGCAGGGCTCCATCCCCGCCCACCGCCGAGATAAAGGCGGACTGGCCGGGCTTCAATTCATCCATCGTCATCGCGTGTCACCTCATTGTATTGCTTTTTCGCCATTATAGCACCCCATTCTGCGCCGCGCAAGGCGTTAGCGCTGCCTAACCTCCAACAATTTCAGTTGCGCAATGGAATGGGGTGTGGTATACTTTTTCTGGAAATGAAAACGGCAAATCGGGGTTTGTCGTACCCCTTGGCTCTCCCTATGGGAGAGCTGTCACGGCGGAAACGCCGTGACTGAGAGGGCTGCGATGCTGAGGCTTTCATGCAGATTCCGACACTGGTACCCTCTCAGTCGTGCTGCGCACGCCAGCTCCCCCAGAGGGGGAGCCAAGGGGGCATTCTGACAAACCCCAATCTTTACAACAGTACGGAGGTATCCACATGTCTATTCTCGCCCCTTCCATTCTTTCCGGGGACTTTGCTTACCTGGGAGAGGACCTGAAAACCATCAAAAGTGCCGGCTGCCGCTGGGTTCATGTGGATGTGATGGACGGCAATTTTGTGCCCAATATCACCATCGGCATGCCCACCGTGGCCGCGCTGCGGAAATATACGGACCTGGTGCTGGACGTGCACCTGATGATCGATCGGCCGCTGCGCTATGTGGAGGCCTTCTGCAAGGCGGGCGCAGACTACGTGACCGTTCACGTGGAAGCCGACACCACAGAAAACAACCTGCTGGCCCTGGACAAGATCCATGCCCTGGGGGCCAAGGCTGCCGTGTCCGTCAAGCCCAACACCCCGGCTTCGGCGGTGCTGCCCTTCCTTGACAAGGTGGACATGATCCTGGTCATGACCGTGGAGCCCGGCTTCGGCGGCCAGAGCTTTCTGGAAAACCAGATGGAAAAGCTCGCCGCCCTGGGGGCTCTCTGCGCCGAACGGAATCCGGAGTGTCTGCTGGAGGTGGACGGCGGCGTCAACGCCCAGACCGGCGCGCTGTGCAGGCAGAGCGGTGCCAACGTCCTTGTGGCCGGGTCTGCCTTCTTCAAGGCAAAGGACAAAGCCGCCTTTGTAAAGGAAATCGAGGCCACGGTCTGATTCTAAGCACTCCTTATAGCCAGCTATCTGTTTTCTTGTGTTGACTTATAGCCGATTTTCGCTATAATAACCCCGTCAGCAGCCCCCGAGGGCCGTGCGAAAGGAATACAAACACTTCTGTATATAGATGGAAATGAGGAAATAATTATGAGCAACTACCATTTTGAGACCCTGCAGCTGCACGTCGGTCAGGAGCAGGCAGACCCTGCCAGCGATGCCCGGGCAGTACCCATTTACGCCACCACCTCCTATGTCTTCCACAACAGCCAGCACGCCGCCGACCGGTTCAGCCTGGCGGACTCCGGCAACATCTATGGCCGCCTGACCAACTCCACCCAGGATGTTTTCGAGAAGCGCATTGCAGCCCTGGAGGGCGGCACCGCCGGTCTGGCCGTGGCCTCCGGCGCAGCGGCCATTGTCTATGCCATCCAGGCCCTGGCCCGCCAGGGAGAGCACATTGTGGCCCAGAAGACCATCTACGGCGGCACCAGCAACCTGCTGGCCCACACCCTGCCCCAGTACGGCATCACCACCACCTTCGTGGATGCCCACAACCTGGAGGAGGTAGAAGCCGCCATCCGGCCCAACACCAAGGCCGTCTACATTGAGACCCTGGGCAACCCCAATTCCGACATCCCCGATATCGACGCCATTGCCGGGATCGCCCACCGTCACGGCCTGCCCCTGGTCATTGACAATACCTTCGGCACCCCCTACCTGATCCGCCCCATTGAGCACGGCGCAGACATCGTGGTCCACTCCGCAACCAAGTTCATCGGCGGCCACGGCACCACCCTGGGCGGCGTGATCGTAGATGCCGGTACCTTCGACTGGGCCGGCAGCGGCGCATACCCCTGGATCTCCGAGCCCAACCCCAGCTACCACGGCGTGCAGTTCACCAAGGCTGCCCCCGCCGCTCCCTTCGTCACCTATGTCCGGGCCATTCTGCTGCGGGACGAGGGCGCCTGCATCAGCCCCTTCGCCGCCTTCCTGCTGCTCCAGGGCACCGAGACCCTGAGCCTGCGCCTGGAGCGCCATGCGGAAAACACCAGGAAGGTTGTGGAATTTTTGGTAAAGCATCCCATGGTGGAATCCGTCAGCCATCCCAGCCTGCCGGATCATCCGGACCACGCTCTGTACGAGAAGTATTTCCCCAACGGCGGCGCGTCCATCTTCACCTTCCGCATCAAGGGCGGCCGGGAAGAGGCCTTCAAGTTCATCGACAGCCTGAAGATCTTCTCCCTGCTGGCCAACGTGGCCGACGTGAAGAGTCTGGTCATCCACCCCGCCTCCACCACCCACGCCCAGCTGACCGACGAGGAGCTGGCAAACGTGGGCATCTACCAGAACACCATCCGCCTGTCCATCGGTACCGAGCACATCGACGACATCCTGGCCGATCTGGACCAGGCCCTGAACGCAGTGAAATAAGCAAGTTGACAGTGAACAGTTGACAGTTGACAGTTAAGGTATTTCCTTCGGAAATGATTTCAAAATCGTCCCGAAGGGACACCGCAATTGTCAACTGTCAACTCGTCTATCGTACACTTCGTCAGAAGGAGACCCTATGACTTTACAGCAGATCCGCTACTGCCTCACCATTGCCCAGACCGGGTCTATGAACCGGGCGGCTGAGCAGCTTTACGTGACCCAGCCGGCCCTCACCGGGGCCATTCAGGAGCTGGAGCAGGAGGTGGGCGTTACCATCTTCAACCGCACCAACCGGGGCGTGACCCTGACCAACGACGGGCGGCGGTTTTTGCACTATGCCCGGCAGGTTTACCAGCAATACGAGCTCATGGAGCAGGAGTACCTCCGGCCCAAGAAGCGCATTTTCGGCGTTTCCACCCAGCACTACTCCTTTGTGACCAAGGCCTTCGTGGAGACCGTGCGGCAGTTTGACGCAACGCGGTTTGAATACGCCATCCGGGAGACCCGGACCATCGACGTGATCCACGATGTGGCCCAGCGCCGCAGCGACATTGGCATTCTCTTCCGCTCCAAGCACAACCGGACGGTGCTGAACAAGCTCTTTGCCGAAAACCGGCTGGAATTCCATCCGCTGGTGGAGTGCAGCGCCTATGTGTACCTGTGGAAGGGGCACCCTCTGGCGAAAAACGAATCCATCACCATGGACGAGCTGTGCGCCTATCCCTGCCTGTGCTTTGAGCAGGGGGACCAGAGCTCCTCCTACTTTGCCGAGGAAATTCTCTCGGAACGGGAATATCCCCAGATGATCCGGGCCACGGACCGGGCCACCATGCTGAACCTGATGGTCGGCCTCAACGGCTTCACCCTCTGCTCCGGCATCATCTGCGAGGAGCTCAACGGCACGGATTACCTGGCCGTGCCCTACCAGGAGGACAAGGACAATCAGAACGCGAAGATGGAGATCGGCTACATCCAGCCGAAGAACACGGAGCTGGACGAGCTCGGCGAAACCTTCCTGCGGGAGATGAAGGCCTACTTGGGGCAGCAGAAATGAAATACACAAACGCGGGACGCAGCGGCCATCTTCGGCTGCTGCGTCCCGCATTTCTGCTGTTTGCAATAATAGGCGTTACAGGTATTATTGTCGTATCTCTGTGCTGTATGCTCTGTTTTATCATTATCCATGACCATTTGCGCTGCCTTTCAGCCACAGGACGGTATCCAGGATGGTGCTTTGCAACGATCTCGGTTCATAGCCGAAAGTGTCGGCAGCGGCTTTCCGGCTGAAAATGCCGTTGGAATCGAGAACGGCCACAGCGTATGGTGTGAAGTATAGCGGCTTCTGTTTCCGCAAACTCCATCTCTCATAAATCGGCGCAACAACCTTAGCAAAACAGATCGGCAGATAGGATACCGCACGTCTAAGATTAAGCGTTTTCTTTGCCGCTTCCAGTATGTCGCGGATAGAGGCATAGTGGCCGGAGAGAATATAACCGTGACCGGGCAGGCCATGTTCCGCACAGGCGATAATCCCGGATGCAACATCCCGCACATCTACGAAATCATACCCTCCCTTTACCGCTACCGGCAACTTTCCACTGAGAAAGGCCAGCAGCATATTGGTGATGCTGCCTTTCCCACTGTCCCCCGGACCGATGATGCCGGAGGGAAATACCACGCTGGCATTCAGCCCCCGCTTCGCAGCATCAAAAACCAGGGCAGTTGCGATGGCCTTACTCTTTGCGTAATCGCCCCGCACCAGTTCCGGCGAAAACACGGCATCCTCTGTGATCTCCGTTCCCTTGGGTTTTTCCGGAACGGCGTGGACTGAGCTGACATACACGAGTTTTCCAACGCCGTATTCTGCGCACAAGCGCAGAATATTGTTGGTTCCCCCAACATTCACCCGGTAAATCCGATTGCCCGGATGAGAAGCTACCGATACAATACCGGCGCAATGTATGACGCAGGTTTGCCGGTCTGCACCGGAGAAGAAACAATTCATGGAGCTTTCATCACATACATCACCGACAACGGAATGAACCTCTTGCGGAAGTTCCCGCGCCAGAGGATCATTTTCCATGACAAGGGCGTGGATTTCTGCCTTTCTTTCAAGAAGCTGCGCGACCACGGCACGTCCGAGAAAGCCGGTTGCGCCTGTAACAAGATACTTTTGAAACACGCAATTACCTCCAAACCAAACGACAAGTGTTGATTATCTTTGACAAGTATAGTATACTTAAAATGAACCTTTGCAACAACCGACAACTCGTTGTTACGCGAAAGATAACCGACATATACGGCGTCAGTGTCACAAAAATTTGTAAATTTTTTTGTTTGGAGTTTATTCTATGAGGAAAACCGATGCAAGAATCCGATATACGCAGCGAGTTTTGAAAGAATCCTTTTTAACTCTGCTCAAACAAAAGCCTGTCAACAAGATCACCGTTAAAGAGGTCTGTGAAATGGCGGAGCTGAACCGCGCGACCTTTTACGCTCATTACAGTGATTGCTTTGCACTGTTGGAAAGCATTGAGCAAGAACTACTGGAAGCGTTTCAGAAATCCTTGAAGTTGGTAGATTCCTTTGATGTGACCGCCCTCATTGAAGCGATCTATGGAATGGTGGAGCAACACGAGGACACCTGCCGGGTGCTGATCTTCCAAGGTGCAAGTGCGTCTGTTTTGCAAAGGATGATCGACCTTGCCAGAGATGAGAGCATTGCCTACTGGAAGCAAAAGCTACGCCATGCTACCGACGCGGAGCTGGAAATGCTCTATACCCACTTGTCAAACGGCCTGATGCACGTTGTCGTCGGAGGCTATGACAAGTACAGTCGTGAGGAAGTCATTTCCTTCGTCAATCGGATTGTAAAGAGCAGCCTGTCGCTGTTTCAATGATCTGCGGACACGGTATTCCAAAAGCGGCAGTAAATGAACGAGGAAAGGGGCTGTTAGAAAAGTATGTCGCTGCGAACCAGTGACCGACGTCACTGGTGTGGCAGCCCCCCGGTTGGATGGAAACAGCTTGGTTTTACGGCCAAGATGTTTGAAAATCCGGGGGATTGCCACACCAGCGTGCGCGCTGGTTCGCAATGACAGAGCGTTTTCTAACAGCCCCTTTGTTATGGAATTGCTTAGCCGCCGAAGACGCTCAGCAGGAAGCCTGCGGCGATGGCGGAGCCGATCACGCCGGCCACGTTGGGGCCCATGGCGTGCATCAGCAGGAAGTTGGAGGGGTTGGCCTTCTGGCCTTCCTTGTTGGAAACACGGGCAGCCATAGGCACGGCGGACACACCGGCGGAGCCGATGAGGGGGTTGACCTTGCCCTTGGTGGCCAGGCACATGACGTTGCCGCCCAGCAGGCCGCCGGCGGTGGAGATACCGAAGGCCACAACGCCCAGGACCACGATCTTCAGGGTCTGTGCGGTCAGGAAGGAGGAGCCAACCATGGTGGAGCCCACGGCGGTGGACAGCAGGATGGTGACGATGTTCATCAGAGCGTTCTGCACGGTGTCGGACAGACGGTCGGTGCAGCCGGTCTCCTTGAACAGGTTGCCCAGCATCAGGCAGCCGATCAGAGGCGCGGTGTCGGGCAGCAGCAGGGCCACGAACAAGGTGACGATGATGGGGAAGATGATCTTCTCGGTCTTGGACACGTTCCGGGTCTGGACCATCTTGATCTTCCGGCTCTCGGGGGTGGTCAGCAGATTCATAATGGGGGGCTGAATCAGAGGAATCAGGGCCATGTAGGAATAAGCGGCCACGGCGATGGCACCCAGCAGATGGGGAGCCAGGCGGGTGGTCAGGAAGATGGCGGTGGGGCCGTCAGCACCACCGATGATGCCGATGGAGGCAGCTTCCTTGCCGGTGAAGCCCATGCACACAGCACCGAAGAAGGCCACGAACACGCCCAGCTGAGCGGCAGCGCCCAGCAGCAGGCTCTTGGGGTTGGAGATCAGGGGACCAAAGTCGGTCATAGCGCCAACGCCCATGAAGATCAGGCAGGGGTACAGGCTGGTCTTGACACCGATGTAGAAGATGTCAAGCAGGCCGCCTTCCCGCATGATCTGGCCAAAGCTGTGATACATGGGGCTGGAGGGGTCCATAAAGGCATCCCACAGCTCCTGATGATACAGGCCAGCATTGGGCAGGTTGGTCAGCAGGCAGCCGAAGGCAATGCCCACCAGCAGCAGGGGCTCGAACTTCTTAACAATAGCCAGGTACAGCAGCACACAGGCAATGGCCAGCATCACCAGGTTCTGCCAGCCGTTATTGGAGACAAAGCCGGTAATAATTGCGGCAAAGCCGGAATTATTCCACAACTTGCCAAGGATAGCACCAACATTCATTGGGAGCCCTCCTTAACCGATCACGACCAGAGGCGCACCGGTGTCCACGTTGGCACCCTTGGAAACCAGGACCTGGGTAACGGTTCCGTCCTTGGGAGCCATGATCTCGTTCTCCATCTTCATAGCCTCCAGGACGCACAGCACGTCGCCGGCCTTGACAGCCTGACCATTGGTCACATTGACCTTCAGGATGTTGCCGGGCATGGGGGCATTGACGGGCTCACCGGCGCCGGTCACAACGGGAGCGGCAGCAGGAGCGGGGGCAGCGGCAGCGGGGGCTGCGGCAGCGGGGGCTGCGGCAGGAGCGGCTGCGGGCGCAGCAGCGGGAGCGGAAGGAGCAATGGCCTCGTACTCGTCCAGCAGGATGGCCTCGCCGGCTTCCACCTCGACCTCGTAAGTACGGCCCTTCAGAGTCACTTTGTATTTCATGATTATTTGACCTCCTTAATGGAAATGAAGCGCAGCTCGTTCAGAGGCTTGCCCATCTTGTCGGCCACGATGGCCATGAGCATTGCTGCGGTCTTGGGCTCCACATCATGGAGCGCCAGTTCGCCGGCGGAGCCGGGAGCCACAGCCTTGGGCGCTGCGGCGGGAGCGACAGGTGCGGCAGCCTGGGCGGCGGAAGCGGCAGCGGCAGCCAGGTTGGCGTCCTTGGAAGCAAAATACTTGCCAAAGGCAGTGATCACAATCATCAGCAGGACAATGCCGAAGAAAACGACGGCATAGCCCAGCAGTGCGTAGACACCGGCCTCGCCAATGGAAATATCAGAAGCAAGGATCATAGTTTGATACCCTCCTTAGGCTTCGACGATGGTATAGGTAGCCTTGTTCTCTTCCTTTGCCTTGCGGCCTTCCAGGTACTTTTCGGCCTGGGCAGGGAAGCAGATGTAGCTCATGACATCCTCTTCGGACTGAGCCAGATCGCCCAGAGCAGCCTTGGCGTCCTCGAATTCCTTACCGGTGCGCTTGCTGTCCTCCACGCGGCAGTCCAGAGGAGTGGACATACCGGCCTCGTCCAGGATGCGCTTCTCCAGGTCGGCGTTCACGGGAGCGGGGGCAATGCCGTACTCACCCTTGAAGTAAGCCTTGACTTCCTTGGAGATGTTCTTGTAGCGCTCGCCCACCAGGACGTTGGTAACGGCCTGGTTGCCGACCATCTGGGACAGAGGGGTGACCAGAGGAGGATAGCCCATGTCCTTCCGGACGGAGGGGATCTCAGCCAGAGCGGCGTCGAACTTATCCATGGCGTGCATATCGGTCAGGTTGGCGATCATGTTGGACAGCATGCCGCCGGGGACCTTGTAGACCAGAGCCTGGGCGTCGGTGCCCATGGACTTGGGGTTGATGCGGCCGGAGTCGATGTACTTCTGCTTCACGGGCTTGAAGTAATCGTTGACCTTGTTGATGACTTCCTCGTTCAGGCCGGTCTCGATGCCCAGCTCGGACAGCGCGTAGTAGATGGTCTCGGTAGCGGGCTGGGAAGTGCCGTTGGAGAAGCAGGAGGTAGCGGTGTCGATGATGTCCACACCGGCCTCGATGGCCTTCATAACGGTCATGTAAGCCATGCCGGTGGTGCAGTGGGTGTGCAGGATCAGGGGCAGGGTCACGCCTGCGTCCTTGATGCCCTTGAACAGCTGCTCAGCCTCGTTGGGGCTCATGGTACCGGCCATATCCTTCAGGCAGATGGTATCGAAGCCCATGCTCTGCAGCTCCTTGCACATCTCGGCGTACTTGGCGGGGGTGTGCACGGGGGACTGGGTGTAGGAAATGCAGCCGGAAGCCACGGTGTTGGCGGTGGCGTACTTCTTGGTAGCCTCCAGAGCGGTGCGGATGTTGCGGAAATCGTTCAGTGCGTCGAAGATACGCAGCACGTCGATGCCGTTCTTGATGGACAGCTCCACGAACTTCTCCACAACGTCGTCGTGATAGTGCTTGTAACCCAGCAGGTTCTGGCCGCGCAGCAGCATCTGGAGCCGGGTGTTGGGCATAGCCTTGCGGAAAGCGCGCAGGCGCTCCCAGGGATCTTCGTCCAGGTAACGCAGGCAGCTGTCAAAGGTAGCGCCGCCCCAGCACTCGACGGAATAGTAGCCGGCCTTATCCATGGTGGACAGGATGCCCTCCATATCGGAAAAAGCCATACGGGTAGCCATCAGAGACTGGTTTGCATCACGAAGGACGGTTTCAGTGAATTGGACTTTCTGAGCCATTGGTTTTAACCTCCGTTAAAATGAATATTCTCGGCATATGGGGAAATCTCTGGGGACAAATCTTCCAAACCTTCCCCCACGGGGAAGGGGGACCGCCGCCACAGGCGGTGGTGGATGAGGGGTCTTGGATAACTGAGCGGTACTTTCTTTTCAGCCACTCTCGCCCATCACGCCCCTCCTCAGTCTCGCTTACGCGAGCCAGCTCCACTTTTTATGGTATAGCTGCCACCGGCAGCTATATTCGATTCAATTCGCTGCGCGACGCACCGCCCGAAGGGGAAGCTTTTGCGCAGGCGCGGGTTTATCCCCACAGATTCACCCCACTGCCGAACTCCAGATACCAGCAGGGGTTTCCCCCTGCCGGTACCGTGAATACGAACGAAATGCTAAGCTGGAAACAGCTTAGGCCTTGGGGCCTGCGGCGACCAGAGCCTTGCCGGCCTCGTTGCCCTCGTACTTGGCGAAGTTCTTGACGAACCGGCCAGCCAGATCGGCAGCCTTGGCTTCCCAGTCGGCCACATTGGCGTAGGTGTCTCTGGGGTCAAGAATTGCGGGATCGACGCCGGGCAGCTCGGTGGGAACCTCGAAGCCGAAGACGGGGATGGTCTTGGTAGGCGCAGTGTTGATGGCGCCGGACAGGATGGCGTCGATGATGCCGCGGGTATCCTTGATGGAGATACGCTTGCCGGTGCCGTTCCAGCCGGTGTTGACCAGGTAAGCCTTTGCACCGGAGGCCTTCATCTTCTTAACCAGCTCTTCTGCATACTTGGTGGGATGCAGCTCCAGGAAGGCCTGGCCGAAGCAGGCGGAGAAGGTGGGAGTGGGCTCGGTGATGCCGCGCTCGGTACCGGCCAGCTTTGCGGTGAAGCCGGACAGGAAGTAGTACTGGGTCTGCTCGGGGGTCAGGATGGACACGGGAGGCAGAACGCCGAAGGCATCGGCAGACAGGAAGATCACGTTCTTGGCTGCGGGAGCAGCGGAAACGGGACGAACGATGTTGTCGATGTGGTCGATGGGGTAGGACACACGGGTGTTCTCGGTGACGGTCTTGTCGGCGAAGTCGATCTTGCCGTCCTTATCCACGGTGACGTTCTCCAGCAGAGCATCCCGGCGGATGGCGTTGTAGATATCGGGCTCGGACTCCTTGTCCAGGTTGATGACCTTGGCGTAGCAGCCGCCCTCGAAGTTGAACACGCCGTTGTCGTCCCAGCCGTGCTCGTCGTCGCCGATCAGCAGACGCTTGGGATCGGTGGACAGGGTGGTCTTGCCGGTGCCGGACAGGCCGAAGAAGATGGCGGTGTTCTCGCCGTTCATATCGGTGTTGGCGGAGCAGTGCATAGAGGCAATGCCCTTCAGAGGCAGGTAGTAGTTCATCATGGAGAACATGCCCTTCTTCATCTCGCCGCCGTACCAGGTGTTGATGATGACCTGCTCACGGGAGGTGATGTTGAAGGCCACGCAGGTCTCGGAGTTCAGGCCCAGCTCCTTGAAGTTCTCGACCTTTGCCTTGGAGGCATTGTAGACGATGAAGTCGGGCTTGAAGTTCTTCAGCTCCTCAGCGGAGGGACGGATGAACATATTGGTGACGAAGTGTGCCTGCCATGCCACTTCCACGATGAAGCGGACAGCCATGCGGGTATCCTTGTTGGCGCCGCAGAAGGCATCCACAACGTACAGCTTCTTGTTGGACAGCTCCTTGATGGCCAGGTCCTTCACTGCCTTCCAGGTGGACTCGGACATGGGGTGGTTGTCGTTCTTGTACGCGTCGGAGGTCCACCACACGGTGTCCTTGGAGTTCTCGTCCATGACGATGTACTTGTCTTTGGGGGAACGGCCGGTGTAGATGCCGGTCATGACGTTAATGGTATCCAGCTCGGTCTTCTGACCGACCTCGTAGCCTTCCAGGCCGGGCTTGGTCTCTTCATTGTAGAGCAGCTCGTAGGAAGGATTATGGACAATCTCGGTAGTACCGGTAATGCCATACTTTTCAATTCCGTATGTTTCCATGATTGGTTCCTCCTAGTTTTTATTAGCGTTAATTAGAAGCGGCTTTGGCGCTTTTTTAACACAAATTGGTAAACCCACGTTTCCTAAGCCCGTGGTTCACCGCATACATATTAACACAACAAATCCAGATTGTAAACAGATTTTTCGATAATTTTTTACTGCTTGACGCTTTCTCCAAAATGTACAAAAAAAGTTCACATCTTCACAGGAACTTAATAATTACCCCCTTTCTTTCTTCACATCTTGCGGGTATACTAAAGACAAATCAGTTTTGATTTTCATCTTTTTCATTTTCCTCTCCTCTTTTTTGTTGCAGAATCCGCAGCCTGTGTGCTGCGGGTTTTGTCATATGTGCAAAACGTAAAATTGGTAAAAGAAATCCCCGCCGCTTCTGGTCATTCTGCCAGGAGCGGCGGGAATTTTCATCTGAAAAGGTCTTTATGCCTGCCGGGCGATCTTCTCGGCCAGCTCCGTCAGGTACATCCAGCGCTCGGTCTTCTCCTCCAGCTGCTGCTCAAGAGCCCCCTGCTCCGCCATAAGGTCCTGGAGCTTTTCAAAATCCGCGCCGGAGAGGTCCTGCTGCTTCCTGTTTTCCTCCAGCTGCGCTTCCAGGGCAGCAATGTCCCCGTCGATGGTCTCATATTCCCGCTGCTCCTTAAAGGAGAATTTCAGCTTTCGGGCCTTGGGCTTTTCCGTCTCTTTTGGGGCTTTTTTCTCCTGCTTCGGCCTGTCCCCCAGGGATTCCAGATAGTCGGAGTAGCCGCCCACATACTGCCGCACCGCGCCCCCGGGCTCCACGGCAAACACCCGGGTGCAGAGCCTGTCCAGGAAGTACCGGTCGTGGGACACGGCGATGATGGCCCCGGGGAAGGTTTCCAGATAGTTTTCCAGCACCGTCATGGTGGGGATGTCCAGATCGTTGGTGGGCTCGTCCAGCAGCAGCACATTGGGAGCCGAGGCCAGAATTCCCAGCAGGAACAGCCGCCGCTTTTCGCCGCCGGAGAGCTTGCCGATGAGCCGGTGCTGCATGGGGCCGGAGAACAGGAATTTGTCCATAAGCCTGGAGGCGGTCAGGGTTCCCTCCGGGGTCTCGATCCGGTCTCCCCGCTCCTTTACATAGTCCAGGGCCGTCTGGTTGGGGTCAAGCTCTTTCGCATGCTGGGAGAAGTAGCCCAGTACCACCGTGTCCCCCACCGTGACGGTGCCCTCGTCCGGCGGGATCTCCCCGGCGATCAGATTCAGCAGGGTGGATTTTCCCGCCCCGTTGCCGCCGACGATGCCCACCCGGTCCGTGCGCTGCAAGAGAAAATCGAAATCTTTCAGCACCCACCGTCCGTCGAAGGCCTTGCCCACGCCCTTTAATTCCACGGTTTTCTTGCCCAGCCGGCTGGAAAGGGCCTGGATTCCCTCCAGGCTCTGCTCGGCCTGGGGCGGCTGGGCCGCTTTCAGGGCCTCATACCGTTCCAGCCGTTCCCGGCTCTTGGTGCCCCGGGCACAGGGGCCTTGCAGCACCCATTGGAGCTCCCGGCGGAGAATCGACTGCCGCTTCCGCTCCGAGGCCCCATCCATCTCCTCCCGGCGGGCTCTCCCGTCCAGATAGGCGGAGTAGCCCCCCTCATAGAGATAGACCCTGCCGAAGCTGACCTCCAGGGTTCGGTCCGCCACCCGTTCCAGAAAATACCGGTCGTGGGTCACCAGCAGAATGCCCCCGGTGAACCGCTGGAGATAATTTTCCAGCCAGCCGATCATCTCCGCGTCCAGGTGGTTGGTGGGCTCGTCCAGCAGCAGCAGATCCGCCGGGTGCACCAGGCAGGCAGCCAGGGCCACCCGCTTGCGCTGCCCGCCGGAGAGCGAACCCATTTTCTGCTGCGTGTCGGTGATGCCAAGCCGCGTCAGAATCTCCACCGCCTCATACCGGGCGACTTCCCGGGCGGTTTTGTCCAGCCCCGCCTCCACCTGCTCCATGACCGTATTCTCCGGGTCAAAGGGCGGATCTTGGGGAAGATACCCCAGGCGGACATTGGGGTCATAGCTGACAGCGCCGGAATCCGGCTTCTCCCGCCCGGCCGCCAGGCGCAGGAAGGTGGACTTTCCGCAGCCGTTGACACCGACCACCCCCACCCGGTCCCCCTGCTTCATATAAAACGTCACATGATCCAGCAGCGTCCGGTCCCCATAGGTCTTGCAGACCCGCTCCATATTTAAAAGCATTGCGTTTTCTCCTCTTTCTTTCAACCCCCAACCTTCCCCTCCGGGGAAGGGGGACCGCCGCGCAGCGGTGGTGGATGAGGGGCCTTATGCGCGAGAGCGGTCGGCATACTGCGTTTTTCCTGCCGTTCCCGCTCATTACGCCCCTCCTCAGTCTCGGCTGCGCCGAGCCAGCACCACTTTTTATGGTATAGCTGCCACCGGCAGCTATGTTAGATTCA
>ERZ836358.159-NODE-159-length-92016-cov-17.328487_pt1 | contig 92016 bp, 98 predicted proteins | sample MGYA00519942_ERZ836358 | MGnify/ENA primary metagenome ERZ836358 (study PRJEB31850, sample SAMEA3708798) | human gut metagenome | biome: human gut; feature: human-associated habitat; material: faeces | place: China | collected 2014 ...
ATAGAAAATCGCTACAGCACCTGTCATGGAAATAATCACAGAACGCACTGTTTCTATTTTTTTTAGTATTATAAACACAAGTATTGTAAAATAAAGTATTTCTTAATGAAAAAAATATTATTTTAAGTTTATTTTATATAAAAAAATATATTAATAAATAAAAATGGCAACAAAATGGCAACAAATTTAGATAAAATGGCGAAAAGTTTTAGTCCAGTTAAGAGAGTCTTATATAGACTCTCTTTTATTTTTTATTTATATTGCAAAGCTTTTCTAGCTATATCTAATCGTTTCTTATTTACATTATCTAAAGATAATTGTCTTGCATTTGCCGATTGAGTGGTATTATCTATTATTTTTTGTTGCATTTTTTTGATATCTCTCATTTTCTTTTGAGCTTCTTTTAAACGTTCATAATATCGTTCATTAAATTCCTTAGGTCTTATACCAGTATCTTTATATTCATTATATAAAGCTTGCTGATAATGAAAATCCTCATAAAATTTAGTTAAACTGCGTGCATTTTTATATGGTGTATACATAAAACGACGTAAAAATACAACATCTTCCCATGGCCATGCTAAAAAATTTTCTTTAGATACTAAATTATCATAAGATGATTTTTTTTGAGCATATTCTTTAGGTATAACACTCACATCAAGCACTTTTGTTGCTAGTCTACCATAATTGCCTGTATAACCATAAAGTAAATAATCCATCTTCATTGGAGAAATATTAAACACTTTACCTAACATCTTAGATACACCTGAAGTATGTTCATCATACTGCATATACGGCATATCGTTTTGTTTAGATAAAGGCACTATATTGCCTTCTCTAAATAATGAATAATTAGCTGCTGTCTCCATTAAAGGTTTCAAAAGTGTTGGAAATATATCTGGTAATTGGTCAAACAACAAAACATGTGCATTATTAAAAGCTTCTTTATCTTTATTGTAACTATAATTTAAAGCTCTTTCCATTAGACTGCTTATTATAAGAATAGAAGGCTCCATTGCCTTTGGAATACGTATAATCTTATCACCAAGAGGTAATATCCAATGTGTATCTCGTAACCATTGCGGAGTTTCTTTATATTTATCATCATCTTTATTTAGTAAAAATAATATTAAAGCAGGTAAAATTGCATATTTAGTTATTTTATAAGCCAATAACGCTCCACCTTTAGCCAATCCATATTTTAGACCATAGCTTTCTACATCTCTAAAAAATTTAGACCAACCTTGAATAGAAGCATTGGCAAATAAGACATATCTATTTAATTCTCTACCAGCTTTTCCGCCACGAGAAAAATCCATGATATCTCTTGTATCATATGCAATATCTTGGCGATTTATAGATTTATCTACACTCATTTTTCTTAAACCTGCACGATAATGAGCAATACGCAATCCCATTTCAGATGCTTCAGATATATACTGAAATATATTTAATATATCCTGTGGTAGATTTTTCCATCTAGCCATAGATTTCCAGCTATGTTTATAAATTTTATTTAAGCTTGCCTGTGTATAATTTCTATCCATTGATACAGCAGCTGTTTGGGCTGCACCTGAAGCTATATATTCCCAATAATATTTATCCTTATGAAAGAATGATGAAAAGCCATGCCATATATCCATTGGTCGCATAGAATATTTATTATAATAAGTTACTGAAGCTAAATCTCTAAAAAAGTTTGAAAAACCAAATTCAGGATTAGAAATCGTAAATACTGAACGCATAATACTAGAAATTTTATATATTATCTTCTTCAAAAAATTACTGCCTGTTTCAGTATCTAAATCTCTCATCATATCGATTATGTCTTTATCAGCTTTATACGTTTGCTTTTTGCCATTTATCATGACTGAAAATGTTGTTTTAGCATCTTCACCTTTGTTTGCAACTTGTTCTATTTTTATATATGGAGCAATCATTTTATCATTTGCCAATGTTGTTAAAGATAACTTAGCTTTATTTTTAGCTATTATACGCATTGTCTTATAAGTATTAACAACTACACCTTCTATAGGGTTAACAGTCAACCTATCATTATTTTCTTCTTTTGTTATTTCCTTTCTAAATAGTAAATTATCATTTTCATCAAAATACTTATACATAGGAACATAGTTTTTGTGAGTAATTCTCATCTCTCGTAATTGTTGTCTACTTATCAATCCTGCATCAGTCATTAATTCAAACAATTTAAATTGATAATCTATAAGTTCTTTATGTGCTTGTTTTATATTATCATCAGTAGTATTAATAACTTCATCTAAATCTTTATTTTTCATAAATGATGGTTTATTTTTAGGATTATCTTTATAATACATAGCCAATGAATAATCAGCAAATTCTTCTAGTTTTTCACTATCTTTATTTATACCATTATCTATCAAAATTGTTTGCAATGATTTAAAATTGCTAAAATCAATATTAGGGAAAATAGCTTGTAATGATTGATTTACAACACCTTTTTTCCCTTCGATAAAAGCTATTCCTGTACCTGCACTTCCAGCAACTAATCTAAATTGTTTATAAGGATTTGTTATTTCTAACTTTTGTCCTGTAGCTTTTTCAAATTTGTCTACCATTCTTTTTACTGGCCCATATCTATCAACCCATTGGTCATGATTTTTTAAATACATTTCATGTAATAATTTCTTTAATCCAGATTTAGGCATATTATCATCACTGACACGATTTTCTCTAAGTTTATCACGAGCAGACATTGATTTTAAATCACTAAATAAACTTTGTAAATGATTAAATTCACTCATCATATGATGATTATTAATTGCTGTTACTAATTTATGATAATTTGCTTCATCATTTCTAGCTGAAGCCACATCAAAAATATAATTAGCAATATATTGTTGCATAGCCATATCATTTTTAAAGTCTAATTTTTCCGCCAGAATAGGTGATACTGCTTCTAACATTGCAGGATAATCAAAGGCTTTCTTCGTCCTGATAATTTTGGCCACATGATTGGTAACTACATCGTCCTTTGTTTGTATTCTCCCCATTTCAAATGTATATCCGCTGATCAGTTCCAAAGCTTGTTTTATCTGTATCGGTTTTGCTGTCGATTTTCTACCATTCCAATACAATTTCATCTTATCTAAAAATCCATTACTTTTACTAGATGACAATTTTTCTTTTTGAGATGAATAGACTTCTATAGATGCTGGTTTTATCTTAAATTCTTTATTATTTAATACTGTTTCATTATTATTAGCAAAGACTAAACCATTTTTTGTACGTTTAAATAAAAGTTGGCCATCTTTATTTTTTATTGATGTAACAAGTTTTTCCATAGCAATATTCATATTCTTGCCTTGTTCTTTATCAAGACCTAAAGGTATAGAATAAAGGGCACGGAATTTATCTAATAAATTATGCCAAAAAGCTACAAACCTTTGCCATATTGTTGGATTATTTTTGACCATAAGTTTATTTAAAGATACTCTAGTAGATGTGTTATACATATGGTCAGCTATCATTTCTTCTATAATATCTTCATCTGTCAAAAGTGGTTTTCCATCAAAACTATCATTACCGCCAACTATTTCATCACGATATTCTAAAATTCTTTTAGCTGATACTTCACCTATTGCTTTTCTTATTTCCGCAAATACTTCTGGATTAGTACCTTTTAGCCAATGTATAAACTCATGATAAAATGTCCATCTAGGACTAATATTACTAGCACGATTTAAATACATAATACCGCCAGAAAACGCACCTCTAATATTTTTAGCTTTGTCATTATTAAAATATAAAATAGGGCAACCAATTATCTTACCAAAATCACTTAATGCTTTTTCTTGACGATTAAGTTTATCTTCAGTTAAAAGATTGTCATAATCAATCAAGCTAGGTATCATTTGCCCTACACCAGAATATTTCTTATTAAATTTATCCTTGCGAATATTTTCTTTTATTTCATTTAATAAATATTTAGCTTCTTTTTCATTTTTAAATAATAAAACACTATGGTATCTACTATTATTTGGTTTTTTTATAACATATTGATAATCTGATTTTTTTAGAGCTGGCTCAATATAATTTATATAATTTCTATTATTCAAAGGAACTTTTATACCAATAATAGTACCGCCACTTTCCTTATCTTTATGAGTACCTATATAAGATTTCAATAATTTATTACTAATATCTTGTTCTTCATTATTTACATTATTTACGGCATCAAGAAAACTTTTTCGTTGTTGCTCTGTAGCAAATAAAAAACCTGCACTTTGATAACGACTATAAAACCCACCTGCTTTTTTAGCTAAAGTTATTAATGTTTTAAAATCATCTACATATTTTATAGGATATGCTCTTTTATAAATTTCTCCAGTTTTAGTATGTTTAAAATCATCTAAAACAAAATAATTATTACTGTTATGAGTATTCCCATCATCTATATTAATATCCGTATATTCCCTACGTTTGGCTATATCATTCAATTCTTCTAAAAATGCTTCTGCTTTTTGTCGGCTCTCAAAATAATAAGGCGTATTTTTTAGAACCATTACACTTGAAGAACCTATACCCTTATAAGTTCCATTATATTTTTCAACAATGGCTTTTATTTTTCTGTTTTTATTAATATTAGTAATTAAATTTCTAAATCTAAAATTATTAGATATAGTAACTTTTGTTAATGCTCCTTCTTGTTCTATAGAAAATGGTTTGCTATTTGCAATATTCTTTAGTTCTTTTACAAAATTACTAGCTTGTTCTTGTGTTTTAAAAGGATATGCATATGCTCTAATTCTTTCAAATGCATCTAAATTGCCATATTTTTTAGCAATTTTATCTATTTCTGTGATAGATAATTCTCTTGCACTAGATTTAGGAGTTATATAAACAAATATTTTATCTGGTAATACTTGTTTTATAACAAAATCTTTATTTAAAAAGTCATTATAAAATTCACTTATTTCCGTTGAAAAAGCTTCCATATCACTTAAACTCTTAAAAGAATATTGACAATAGTTTAATGCATTCCTTTTAAACCAGCTATAAAACTCTCCTTTATCGCTTCCATAATGAATATTTTCATCTCGTCCATTATTCTTTATTGCTAAGTCATGAAATATTTTATCTAAATCAGCTGATTCATATTGTGCTGTCAATTCTAAAATTAAAGGATTTCTTATAGTAAATATATATCTATCTGCTCTTTCACTTAACATTGCTCCCGTTCTAACACTATTGAAATTCTTAAGTATTTTTCTTTTTTTAGCAATAGCATCTTCTTTTTCCCTTAATTTATTAATTGCTTCTTTATTTTTAAGCACTTCATAATAAGGATTTATTTGCTTTATAACTTGGTCAAAATATTCCTCATTTTCCATGACAATTTCCATGACTGATTTTTCATCATCATGTTCTTTGATTGTATTTTCTTCAGATGATATTTCATCTTTTATAGAAGAATCATCTTTTTTCACATAACTTTCACTATCAATATCATTATTTACATTGATTTCATTTTTCTCTTTGTCATCAGTACTTTCATCTAATGAATACTCAATATTATATGGATTTACTCTATCCACTATCTCTAGGTTTTCTATAGTATCAAATAATTCATTGATATTTTTTATATGTGATAAATCAAGTGATGTAGACACATTTATTTTTGTAGCTTGTTGTCCTTCTTTTGTCGTTTGCTTGTCAATTATTACAACTTTAGTAGAAATAGATGTCCCTGCTTTATTAAATGCAATACCTGGTAAGATAATTTCTTTTATCAATATAGCTGATGTAGCATCTTCACTTGCATACCATTTATCAAAATGTTTTTGACAAGCTGGCCCATTAGGTATTATAGCTACAATTCGACCGCCATCACGCAAATGTTTAAATGCTTTAGCTACATGTTCAATAGCTGTTTTACCACCTTGACCAAATGGTGGATTCATTATTATTGCATCAAATTTATTAATAGTATCAAGATTTTCAAATGGAATATCTCTAACCTTACCATTAAAGCTCATTCTAGTTAAATCTGCTAATTGTGAACTGGGTTCAATAGCTACATTTTTAGTTGTTGCAGGGAACCATCTCGCAATAGCTCCATGTCCAGCACTTGGTTCTAAAGCAGACTCTCCATCTTTCAATCTAGACCATTCAACCATTTTTAGACCGATTGGTTCTGGAGTAGCAAAATAATCTTTACCTTCACTAGATTTATTCTTACTTGTTTTCTTCTGATTGGCATAATAGAAAGTTTTTGCCTTATCATATGCTGTTTTTATATTTTGATTAGCATAATCTTTTTCTTTTCCGCCAGTCCCTTCTGATGAATTACCTGGTAAATTCTTTTTCCACTCATCACTATCAATTGTTTCTTGAAAAGCTTCAACAAACGACTGTTTTAAATTTCGTGCTTCTTCTCCCAAAGCTAGATTTTCTACTGTTTCACTTCTTTGAGCAATATTTGTAGCAAAAGCTGTACGCTCCATTGATGTTCCTGTATTTAAATAACGAAAAATAGCATTAGATTTTTGACCAACACGATAAATTCTGCCTTCTGTTTGAATTGCTTCTACAGGTTTAGTTGGTAATCCTAGATTAATCAATACTCTTTGATGTTTTCCTGTTTTATCATGAAGACTAATTCCCGCACTACCAGCGTCTGCTTGTACTAAAATTACGTCAACATCACTATTATCATCATTAAATTTTGATAAGCTATCATTCTTTTCTTTTGCAGATAAACTTCCATTATAAATAGCTATTTTATCGCCAAAAGCTTCGGTTAATGTCTGTATAGGCGATGTCAATTCAGATAAATCAAGATTTACTAAATCAGGTCTTTCTTTACAAAATCTTTCATATTCATCTTTGATACGATTTTTAGTATAAGAAGTAAGTGATTTAAATTGTTCATCATCAAAAGATAGTTTAAATGGATGTTTGCTTTCATTTTTTTAATATCTATGAAATACTACTATTTTTTTACCAGTTTTTTTGTATTCTTTTATTAATTTTATAGCTTCTCTAGCTTTCACAGCTTCTAATAAAAATAATTTATTATAATAGCCATAACTTTTATTAAAGAAATTGGCTAAATTTGTATAGTTATTTTTACTATTAAATAGATATTCAAAGCCTTCATCTACTTTTTTACCTATTCCACCATCTACTAGAATAAAACCTCTATCATAATCTTTATCAATTACTAATCTTCTGCTAGATATAGCACCATCATTCTTTAATTTCTCATGAAATTCCATTTCCATTATGCTATTATCTACATCTGGATCAGGCTGTTCTAATCGGTTATATCTTATTTTGTAACCAAAATTTTTAACAAAAAATTTATCATGTGCTTCTTCAGTACTTAAATTTCCATTTTTCCTATCATAATTAAAAAGATATCCTTCCGCATAATCGATATTTTTAACATGACTAAATGGTGTTGCTGATAAAAATAATACTTTTGGCTTATCTTTTTCTTGTATTTGTTTCCATTGATTTTTTAATTCTATTCTTAATTCCGAATTAGAATTTTCCTCTGGATATAAATAATCAAAACGTGTGTTAAAGCCTCTTTCATTTAGAGTAATAGCTCTTAAATTCTTAATAGCACCTGTTTCTTTATTATTTTGATTACTGATTAATTTATGACATTCATCAATGACTACTAAATCCCAATTACGCTTAACAAGTGTTTTATTAGATGTAAAATTATTTAATGTAGTTATAGATATATTATTATTACCATTGTCTTTCTTATTCTTTAATGGCACTATATTAAGTCCAAATTTTTTGCCACTATCAATCCAACCATCATTGATACCTGTACTTGGCGATACAATTAAAATGTTCTTTTTTCCTTGTTCTACAAAACGTTTAACAATTCCCAATCCAGTAAATGTTTTTCCTGTACCTGTACCATTAGTAAATAACATTCCTGGTTTATTATTCACAAACATACGTGTTTCTGCTTTGAAAACATCATCTTGTTGTTCTGGCAATAATAAAGGTAGGTCATTCTTGATAGATTCAAGATTGCCTACCTTTATATCTTTTATATTAATTTGTTTTTGTTTATCTATAGTGCTTTCATCGAATAATGATTCATTAACAAAGTCAGTAATTCTTTCTGTTGTTGTTTCGTCAACCAATGGTCTTTCGTAGCTATCTGTAACGCTTCTTGATAGCTTAGTATCTCTGGTGCTATTGTCCGTATTTGCGGATTTTTCTTGGCGTATTGTGCTATCGCTAGTCTTTCCGCCAATATTGGTGCTATCTCCACGAATGCTAGTGCTACTATCTTGTCGTGGCCCCTCTCCACCATTTGTTCGTATATCTTGTCCATCTTCTCTACTGGATCGGTGGCTTTCATCATCTGTCCCCACATTGTCTTTATCGTTCCCCTGCTTATCTCGTGTAACCACTGTGTTGGAGCTGTCATTAAGCTCATTTTCATTTACCTCACTTTTCTTTTGATTGTCGCTAATATTATCATTTGATATAATATTATTAGAAGAAACATTTGATTTTACGGATATCGGGAGCCGTTCCTCTGTAACTCCAGTTTTATTGTTACTTTGGGATAATCGAACCGCACTATCACTGGAAATAGTGGCAATATCTTGTCCCTGTTTGCTATAAATCAATGTTTCTTTTTTTATTTGATTTTTAAAGCTCCCTATATTCTTAGGTATAGCAGTGATAATAATATAATAACCATTATCTTCGTTTTGTAATTCAAAATAAGTAGGTACTACATTTTGTTTAGCTTTTACATTATCATCATTTAATTTAACTAAAGAATATGTCGCTCTTTTTCCTTTTCCATTATCTTTTTTATAAATCACATCAAAATTTTCAGCAACATCTGCAATCATATCTTCAATCGAATTATACCCTATATGTTTAGCTTGTTTTTCATGTTTTTTAGCATGAATTAAGCCTTGTTTTTCGTTACCAACACGAAGTCGAATTTTCCCTGGTGTCAATTCTCCGCCAGTAGCATTTGATATAGATGATGTAATTTCTCCAAAATTCCTGCTTCCATTGGATTTTATAATAAATTCATTTTCATTAGCTTCAGCTAAAGATTTTCCACTTTCTGTTAAATATCCATATGCTAAATCAAATGATTTATTTTGTTTATTATTTGTATTCTTTTGTTCTACTTCATTTGCTTTTAAATCAAAAGAAGACCTATTTATATCTAACTGTTCTCTATTATTCTCAATAGATTGTGTTTCAGATGTAGATAAGTCTTCTTTTTGTATATCTGCTTCAATTTTATTGTCATATAAAGTTTTCTGTATTTGTTGTTTTTCTTTATCATTTAATATAGGTTCTAATTTTCTTTGCATAAAATCATTAGCTTTATTTACTCTATTAATATTATCACTACTAATAGCCTGCTCAAGATTATTTAAATCAACTTTTAATTGTTTTTCTTGTACTTTATCAAACAAAAGTTTACCTATATTTTTAGCAGCTTCTATATCTATTTCTTTTTGTTTTTGCTGAATATTTGTTTCATTACTTCTGCTGCTTGTTTGATTTTCTTTTGGTAATTGTCGTCCTTGTTCATATTGTTTTGCTTTGTCTGCAATTGTTTCAAGTCCATTTATAGCATCTTCCCTTCTTCTAAATTCATTTGCTACTTCTAGTGGTATCTGCATACCATATTGAGGATCTTCATATCCATATGACAAATGCTCTATAGCTGTATCTCTTAAATATCCTTCAATATCATTTTTTCCAAGAGGTCGATAATCTCTTGCTTTCATTATATCTCTATACCATTGATAATTATTGGAAAATCCAGGACTATTAATATATTCATCTGTTTTTTCATTATAATATACACTACGGGCTACTACTCCTTTTTTCATTTGAGAACGAAGTATTTCCATATAGTTTTGTATATCTTGTTCTTGCTCATTTTTCAGTAAGTTTAATACATCAACAAAAGATTTTCCAGTATCTTTAAAAGTGTAATCTAAATAGTCCATTGCTAATGCTTCTTCTTCAGATAAGCTATTTATAAATTCTTTATATTTTTTTGCTCTTTCTATAGATTTAGCTAATTGTTCTATAGAGTAATCATATTGATAATCTTGATTATAATTTTCCGCCATCAAATTGTTTTTTATTCTATAATATAACTCATTTGTCTTATCTTTTGACGATTTTTCTTCAGATTTAGTTTTATAAATAGGCTCTCTTTTTGCTTTCCAATCACCATATTCATCAAGAGGTAACATTAATTCATTACTCCAATTTATAGGATTAGTCATATCATCAGAAGAATATCCACCTTGATTACCATTATATAAAGCTTCATATATTTTATTATTTTTTTGCTTAGATTGCTCCTCTTCATATTTAGGCATATTTCGTTTTAAAATATCACCTAATAATCCATCACTGGATAAATCTTTTCCTTCATTTTTTGATATTACTGTTGGGCCTAAATCACTATAATTAGAAGGAAATGTTGAAAAATGGTCTAATCTATCAATAATTCCTTTTATTTTATCTTGATTATTTCTATATTGAACAACTGGCACAGCAGCTATTTGATTATTATTTATATTAAATGGACTTTTTATCATTGATGCATTTTTTTGATAATCAATTTTTCTCTTATCTCTAATAATTTTATCTAATACATTACTAAAAGATTGGTATTGTTCTTGTTTACTATTATTTCTAGCTTCAGCTATTTCATCAGCAAGATGATTATTAGGATCATTTAATCCATTTAATAAAGTTGCTTTAATTACTTTTTCATCACTATTTAATGAATTTAATAAATATTGTATTGCAGTAATAGCATCTCTTTGTCTATTTATATCACTACTATCTAATGAAGCTTTTATCTTATCATAATTTACTATAGGATTAGTATTTTGTAATTCATTATTACTTTTTTCTAATTGTTTTAATAAATTATTTCCTAAAATTTTTAGTTTGTTTGTATCAAATTGGGGTTTATTATCTTTATTTTTATTAACTTTAAAAGCATTATCCGCCATAAAGCCTTTTTTCATATGCTCTATTTCTTCAGCTTTTTTTGCAGCTTCTAATGTTTTATTTTCACTATATAGCTTATTTTGTTCTTGGATAGCACTATCTATCTTCTTTTGTTGTTCTGAAGTAAAATTACTAGCTCTTTTTGCCTGCAATTTTGTTAGAAATTTTTTATCTGTTTTCTTTATATTATCAATTAAATTATCTAAAGCATATATATCATTATTACGCTTTATTTTAGTTAATTTATCTAAATATAAAATATTTCCATCTGTTTGAGCTTTAGCTATTTCCTCATCAACAATATCCCATTTTTCATCTTCAGATAAAGTATCTAAATCACTATTATTATCATTTTTTTCTGTTTTATACTCTGCTTGTGCAGGTTCATAAAGTGATATATCATCTGCTTTCATATTAGAATAATCATTATTTAATACATAACTATCATTATTGTAAAAGTCGTTAGCAGTTGAATTATCAATGTTTGGTGCACTATCTACTTGAGTTGATACACCAGGTATAGGCTCTCCATGGTCTGAAAAATGTATATGTCCGCCAGTAGCATTTGCTGATGGATTAGTATATTCATCAAGTGATGTTAAACCATATTTTTCGCCTTGTTTTATAAGCCATGCTCTAGCTTCAGGATCACTTGCTAATAAGTCATTAGCCACATCAATCGCTTGCCCACTATCATGCCAAGAAGAACCATCTCCATTTCTTTTCATGCTAGTTACATCTAAATTATAACCAAATTTATTATAGAAATCTCTTGCCAATAAATTTAATTTTTGTTCTGTTAATGTAGTAAGCCCTGTATCACTAACTTCTCCTAAGATATTGTAATATTTCTTATCAGGCAAAGAAATGCTATTCGTACTATCTTCTATCTCACTTGCAATACTTTCTAAATCGCTAGTATATTTTTCTTCTGATGCACCATAATATCCATTTTCTTTAAGTACATGTGAAAAATCTCCTATATTTCCTTCACGAATTTTATTTAAATCATAATTTTTTAATGTTTGTCTAGCATATTCATGGGCAAATTCTTCGATTGAATCAAATCTTTGTAATCTATTTTCAGAAGTATTAGGATCTTTCAATCCGCCAAAATTATTAGTTCTAACTGCATTATCCGCAGAAAATCTACCACTTTCTAAAGCCCATTGTGAATAAATAGCTTTTGCTAAATCTGGTCTTCCTACATCATTAGCTGCAATAGTAGCAGCTTTCCATGCATCAGCATTTTCTATACCTTTTGGAATAGATATATTGTTAGTATTTGTATTATTAACTTTATTTTTTACTAATGCATTATATGTTCTATTAATACCACCTCGTATACCACCAATGCCAGCAAATCCTAAAGCACCTATAGCCCCCATTGCACCAGCTTGCTCTTCATCAAGCATAGGATTAAAAAGTGTTCCATATGGTTTATTAGTATATTCCTTTTGTAGCTGTTGCTGTTTCATTTCTGTAATATATTCACCAGCCATATTTAATGGAACACCTGTCATTATATTTCTAGCTATTTTTTTATACCAATCATTACCACCTAAATATTTATTTTTCTTCAAGGCTAAGCCCATTTTACCTGTAATCAAAGCACCTGTTAATGCATCAGAAGCCATTAAATAAGGTGCTTCATTAATGGCTAATTTATTAATAGTATTTGCAATATCTACATCACTATAACCTTGTTCTTTTAAATCATTATAAATAGAACCTGCATCCGACACTGCTTCTGTAAGACCGCCACCAACACCCCATTTAATCATATGATTAGCTACACTTTCTGCACCTTTTCCAATTGCTGCTGAAGCTAATTTTTTACCAGTTATTCCACTTAATAAATCAATGCCTTTTGTTACTGTTCCACCTATTTTAGCAGCTCCTGCTCCTGGTATAACTACTGAAGCTGCTAATGAAGGTAACGTACTTCCTACACCTTGTGATATATCTGCTATAGCACCTCTTGGATCTGTCCAATAATCAAAATTTGAAACTCTATCCCATAAACCACCATAAGAATCACGAGAACCATATTTACGTATATTATCTTGTGCTAATGTATCTAAATATGCACCTTCATTCAATAATGCATCAGCATTTTTCTGTATTGTTTCTTTATATGGTGTTGGATTACTTTCTGTTACAGGTTGGTATAGATTAGGGCCATTATATCCATTATTTGTTATAGCTTGTCCTTGTGCTTCTAATCCTTTTGCAGATAACCATTTATTCAAATATGGATTATCCGCCAATGCTTTTAAATTAGCCCCAGCAAAATTAGCAATACCACTTATAGCACCTTCTGCACCACCTTTAAAGTTTCCCCATGCACTTTCCAAAAATCCTGGTTCATCATCTTTTGATTCATTAACAATAGCCGAAGAGTTTCCACTATTTAACCATGTTCTTGATGTTAATTTTCTTAGTTTATCTAATTGTTCAGACATGATTTATTTCTCCTTAATCACTATATTCTGGTAAATATTCTTTTCGTACATCTTCTGGTATATATTTCCAATACTCTCGAGCTTGATTTTCATTACCCGCTTTCTTTTCTCTCAAGAAATTAAATACATATATTAGAGTATTACTGTAAAAATTATATACATCGTCTTCCATTTGTGGGGCTAATTTCGCTAATTCCTTTTGATAATTTTGTAATGTTTCTTCACTAGTCATAGCATCATCATTTCTAGCAGAATTGAGCAAATCAAATGTTAACCCACTTAAATCACTAGCTAATTTTTGTTCTTCTTTATTTGAAGTAGTAGATTTTCCCTTTTTAGAAACTGAATATAATCCAGCTGCCATAAGTCCTGCTTCTTGTGGATTTACACCATATTCTATAAGCTTGTTACGCATAATATCCATTCTATCTACTAAGCTTGCATTTTGATATTCCCTGTCTATTTGAGCTTTTATCTGATAAAGTGTTGCTTGTTGTTGTGCTTGTAGAGCTTGTAAGTTAGCTGTTTCTTCATATTGTTGATTTTGCAATTCTGAATTAATTCTTCCTTGATTATTCATTGCTATTAATTGATTTTGAGCGTTATTATTATCCCTTTGAATCTGTTGATTAAATGCAAATACATCTTTTGGCATACCATATGCTGATAATAATTGAGTATATGCATCAGGATTTTCATTTCTTAATTGAGCCAAAATACCCATTCCTAAATCCCCAACACTTCCATCTGGATTTATTCCATATTGTATAAACTGCGATGATAAATCATTCATTTTTCTTGACTGATATGCAGCTGATTTTTGTGTTGCATATCGTTCTGCTGCTGTTCTGCCTACACCTTTAGCACGAGCTTCTTCATATAATTGTTGCCAATATTCTTGAGTACTTACTGGATTGGCTGTATATACACTACTTGCATCTTGCATATTAAATTTAGGATTTTCATTTAAACTAGCTAGTAATGATCTTTCAGCTGTAGTATCTGCTCCATAAGAACTCATATCTAATCCATATTGATTAGCTAATTCTCTAGCTTTTTTAGCTTGTAATTGAGCAAGTAATCTCTCATTTTCATTAGTAGCATTATCATAATTAAATTTAGCAGCTATAATTTCACTGTGTACTTTATCAGCTATTTGTTGCTGAAATGGTGATACATTTTGTGCTATAGGCAATTTATAATAATTTAAATCCGCCATAGATTTTTGAGATTGTTCCTGTGTTTTGTCTGCACCAAAATAACTACTATCTACACCTAATTTATTTAATTCTTCTCTAGCAGCATTTGCCTGTGCATTAGCAGACTGCATTCCTTCAGTATCATTATTAGCTTGAGCTTTCATATAATCTACCTTTGCACTATTGATAATATTTACATAATAATCAATTCGTGGTTTTAAATATTCAGGTAAAGAATTAGCCGCCACTTCATTACTAGAAGCGACGGCATTATTAAAAGACATTGGTAAAAATTTCATTATTAAATTCATTTCATTTTGCTGTTTTTGATTTTCTTCATTTATAGCATTTTGTACCATTTGTTGCTGTTGATTTTGTCTAGATGATAAATCTCCATAATTTGGTAAATTTGATGAAGATATGATTTCTCCTTTGGGTTTTAAATTACTTACTGCTCCTAATAAGCTTACAGTTTGAGCTACAGGAGACATATTATTTGAAATATTATTTTCTGTTGTTTTATCAGCTATGTTATCTGATGTTATCGCATTACCCTTATACTCTAAATTATTATTTAAATTTAAATCACCACCAGAAGTTATTGCATTTGTAGAGTCTATACTATAATTCGATAAGTTTTCAGGTGTTAAACCTTTTAAAAAATCTGTTTGAGGTTCTTTTGATGCATTTGTTATTTTATTTTCATTCCCTCTATCAATATAATCTTTTATATATGAACCTAAAGCAAAACCTAAGGCAGATTCCCATGGCATACTAGCCACAGCTAATCCTCTTTTTAAGTTATACATTTTATCCCACTGGTCTTGATTTTGATATGCATTTATTCCTTGTTCCATAAAAATCATTCTCCTTTATCTTTTAAAATAATCCGCCAAATAATCCACCAAGTAATCCACCACTACCACTGGTAGTTTGTGTAGATGTGGTTGTACCTTTACCAGCAATTGCATTTAATGTTGAATTTCCAGAACCTGCTAATCCTGTTGAAGCATTCCATAAATTAAGTGCAGGTTGTTGAGCTGCTTCTTGTGCTCCTGCTGCTGTAGTTATACCAGCTGTAGCATTATTGATATTATTATTATTAATATTATTTAATGTATTCATATAGCTTTGTTGTTGTTGAGAAATAGTATTTGAAACATTTTTAGAAATATCATTCATTCCTGTGGTTGTTACCGAACTATTTAATACTCCATTATTAGCAAGTCCATTTAATAAATTTCCCATACTATTTTGTGCCATATTTTGAGCATTTTGTGTTATATTATTCATTACTTCTTCAGGTAATTGACCATTAGCCAAAGATTGATTGGATTGATTAGCTTGATTTATTTGAGCTTGAGCTTGATCGTTCAATTTTCCAAAATCAACCTGAACAGCTCCTAATGAATTCTGTAATAAATTTTTAGCAGTATCATTTAACCATGATGCATTAGGTGCATATTGTTTAGCTAAATCTGCTTGAACTTTTTGTAACTGTAGCTCATATTCAGTTGGTGTATAAGTCTGATTGTTAACTACAGTTGAGCCACCCTTAAATAATTGCAAATCTATATAATAAATTTTAGGTTTGTATGCATGCATAGCCTCACCTACTTTCTATATCTAAATATCCCATGTTACATAATAAGAAATCCTTGTTATATCATCATGCATATGTACAGGTGATACACGAGCTTTCTTACCTTCTTTGTTTTCTGCATAATAGATAAAAGAGCCGTCATGAAGCGGCTCTTTTTTAGTTATCTTATATCCCCAAAAACGAATATAAGCTTTTATATTTTCTCGTATGCATATTGTACCTAGTTTTTTTATCCCTAGCATTTGAGCAAATACTGTAGCGAAATCTCGCCAAAATTTGCCATCACCAGCCATTTGATAAATCATTAGCATACTATTATCTTGAGTAGTGCCAATTTCACAAAAGCCACGAGAAGGCAAGTAAAAAAGCTTAAACCCTTCTTTTGGTTTAAACTTATCTTTTGTTTTTTGCTCATATTTTTTTATATATTCATCTAATGTATTATTCATATAAAAAATCCCATAAATAAACCATTTTTCCCACGTGGGAAAAATGGCATTAAAACTTGAATTTATAACCTAGAATAACTGTCTTTTCATCAGCGATTATCCAGGTATTTTTTATATCCCCAGCTATGGCGATACCATTATTTCCAATACCTAGACCAATAGCATAATTCTTTTCTTTGTTAATCTGTTGATTGTTTTCGTACTGCGTCAATAATTGATTGGCATTCGTTAAGGATTGATTCAAAACTTGAACTTGCTTCTGTAGCTGTTCCGATTGCATTTTCAAGTTTTGCACTTGTATCTGCGATATCTGAAGCTGTGTCTGCAATGTCTTGTTTTGCTCCTTCAGCTCGGTCAAGTTCGTTTCTAATTGCGTCAGTTGGCTTTCCGTTATCGTATACGTCTTTTCTGTCGCTCCACAGACTGCACACATACAAGACCACAATAATAATACCGCCAATAATAATATATTTATATTTTTTAATCTTACTAAGCACATCATTCAAGTGTATTCACTTCCATTTCTTCAATACAAGGATTTAATGCTCTAAGCCCTGTAAAATAAAGTACATCGCCTTGCATAAAGCAAAATTCAGGTATATTATCCAATAATACCTGATTAGGATTTTTAGATGTTTCAAAAATATCTTTAATCTTTGCTTTTGTAATACCTTCAATGGGTTCTTTACTTACAAGTTTAATAGTCTTAATCATGATAAACACTCCTTCATTTTGTGATTTCTGCATTATTTAATAATTGAATTATCTCATTGATTTTATTTTTTAATACATCTAGCGTGAGCGTATCTCCGCTTTCTGTAATTTGATTTATTTGAGGTTGCTGTATTATACCTACATGATTTACTGATAATAATAAATTTGTTACCTCTTTAGATAAATTTTTCAATATAATGGTGTTTTCTGCTATCTTTTCCGAATTTATAGCATTATCAACTATTTTTTCTGTAGTTATTGATGAGTTTTTTATCATATTTGTTTGAATTTTATCATCGTCTAATAATCTGTTTCTTACTTCATCAGATAATTTATAAAGTGTAACATTTTTATCTATTAACATTTCTTCTGTAACTCTATTCGTATCAAGTAGTTTTTGCTCAATTTCTTCATCTATTTTACCAATCGTTACAGAATTATCTTGTAACATTGATGTCGTTATTCTGTCATCGCCTAATAACTTATTAATAACTTCCTGTGTTAACTTTACTTCTGTTACTGCACTGTCATCTATTTTACCAGTTGTTACAGAGCTATCTTGTAACATTGATGTCGTTATTCTGTCATCACCTAATAACTTATCAGTCACTTCTTGTGCCAGCTTTATTTCTGTTATCGCTTTATCAATAATTTTATCTGTTGTTACTGTTTCATCACTTGGTATAGTTGGTTCAGCAACTTTTTCTATAGCTATTTGCCATATAGCTTTTAAATACTGCTCTTTACGCCAAAAAGCATTTTGAAATGGTATTTCATAGGGAACTTCAGCCACAACACAAGCAATAGAATATAAATATTGTTCTTCCGCAGAATATGGCTTAGGCAAATTATCTATTATATCCTGGTAATCATTCATAGTAGACACTGCAATCAAGTCCCATATTCCCAATTCGTTCACAATCGGTGTATTGCCACATTCGACATATACGATTAGGATTTTCTATAGCAAAGCTATTTTGATGATAATATTGAGCTGACCAAATAGGTACATAATCAGGCAATGCTTTTAAGTCTATAATATTTGTGAGCCAATTATAAGAACTATATAAGCCTACATAGTTATACCCTTTTTCTAACAATGTACTGATAAAATTAGCAATAGGATAAACTACATTTAAATATCCTTCTAACATATCTTTATCTTCAGCATCACACCAAATGCCAAGTTCAGGATTTTTCCCATTAAGATATGTCTTAATCTGTTTATCAACCCAATTAGCTTCTGTTATAGCTTCATTAATAGATGAAGCATGACCATAATAATAAACGCCATAGCGTAATCCATACGCTACAGCGTTATTTACATGTTCTATAAACTTTTCATCAAGTTTATAATGTTCTCCTATTTTTAGAATAACTCCTTCAATACCAGCGTCTTTTACTGCCTGCCAATCGATCCATTCTTGCCAAGCAGAAATATCAATTACTTTCATCATTAATCACCGCCAAATCAATACCTAGAATATTTGCTTCTTCTTTTAAAGTTCCTAAATATTCTTTAAGATGAATAAGCCTTTTATTTAATAGCTCATAACTACAATTAGGCTTAAAATCTAAAGAACATTGCTTATATTTTTCTAAAACTTTATGCAGTTTATTAGCTCTAATATCCGCTTGAAAATATTCCGCCATCAATCTTTTTTTATAATTATCACTTAGCATCATATTTACAGTATCTTTTAATTCCATGATGTTTCTCCTTTAAACAGCTTCGTAAGTATTTTTAAAAATATCTGGTTTACATGGATAAAACTCACCTTTTACACCTTTTATAATGTAATCGCCAAATGAAGCGTGATGAACACCTTCAAGAGTATTTATATTTATACCATTTCCCATATATATTGACTCTAATTCATCACTTATATCTAAATCTTTTTTATAAGTTGAACCTACAAATTCTAAACAATCTTTTATACTTTCATCATTCTTTTTTAACTGTATAGCTTGTATGATTACTGGTTTTTTTCTGTAATATTTTACTTTCATAATTACTTATCACCTTCAAATCCACTTTTAGCACAATTTCTAATCATTATTAATCCTTCTTTCTTTTTATTTTCTAATCTTTTCTTTTTGCATGGCATACTGTGCTAGATTATTCTTTAATTTAGTTGGAACTGGTACACCACAGTTTGTAGCATTTTCTAATATGCTCAAGCCTTCATTTGCGATGTAAAACATTATAGCAATATCTCGTGTTATCGTTCCCTGATTGAAAACAATATCTGCCGTATGTGCCACCATAATAATAATTACAATGACAGCTTTTTTTGCTAATCCTCGCCAACCTTTTCTGCTATCTAATTTTTTATTAGGGTTTATCCAGGCTGATAAAAGACCTGTTATATAATCTAATACCATTAGTAGCAAAATAGCTTCCCACAAATTTGACCAACTGCCGAATAAATGACTACATATAGTCCCCACAGTAGCGAAACACGCTCCCCATTCAACCTCTAATCGGACTGGTATAATCGTTTTACAAAACGAAACCATATCCGCCAAAAACTCCTGCATTTTAATCACCTTCTTAAAATTTAATTTGATAAAATAGACCGCCAGCCATTGTGGCATATGCGTCGTTGTTATCTACATGATCATCTATCCACTTTTCTTTTGCCCATGCAATACTGCTTGTAACCAAAAAAGCTTCAAACGCACTACAATTTGCATTGCGTTGAAGCTGGTCTTGAATTACATATCCTGCCATGAAATGCAGGGCTTTATCTGTTGGTATACTGTCTTGTATATCATGTAAGCTATTAGCATTCGCATTAGGCATACATAAAAAGAAGGCACAACATAACGCTAATAATAATTTACACATTATTTGCACCTTCTTTTTTATTATTTTCTATTACAGATATAATTTGTTCTTTTATATAATTGGGACAATTTAAATTTGTACATTTACCTTCATCATTTAATTTTTTTGCACATAAATTACAACGCCTAGTCATTTTCAACCACTCCTTGCATCTGTTCAGAAGAATTTGTCATCAAGCTTTTATACTCTTGTTTTAATTCTTCTTGTAATTCGACATCATCATTTAATAGTGCTATTATCATAGCTTCTTTTATTTCTTCAGCTTGAATTTTGGTATCATTAGCAATAGTGTTTACTTCTGCTAATTGTTTTTCTTCTTGTGTGGGTTCAGGTGGAACATAAATAACTGGTTTACCTGTTTCACTATCTCTCTTATATCTTGCATAATTGTTTTCTTTATTACTCATATTTCCTATATAGTAATTATATTCTTCTAACGGAATTTCAATATATCCATCAGATAAAAGTTTATCTTTTCCACCATAATTACTAGCATGAAATGATGGAATGAAACCTTTTGGCAATCCTTCTTCATTAAATTTTGTAAAATATGTTGTAGACATTATATTATCTCCTTGTAAATTTATTTTTTATTAAAATGATTATTTTAAGCAGTTACAAAAAGCAATAAATAAAATAATTGTTACTAATATGATACTTTTATTTTTTATAACATCAGTAAAAATAAGGATTTATCTATATTTACTAGTGTTACTAATGTTACTTCTAAAAATCATTAAAACAATATATTTTTAAACTTAAAAACCGTTGCAAAATCTGTTAAGCCTTTAATTGCAACGGTTTATTCTCTATATATAATTTATAAAAATATCAATGGTAATCACTATCTAAATGATTTGCTGTAAATACAGATAAATCTTGCGTATTATCATATAGTTTATTTAATAGTAGCCTTAAATCTTCTTGCGAAATATAAATATGACCATTAGTCCTACTATTTATAGTATCTATTATTTCTTTAGACTCCGTACTCCAGATATAAGATAATTCTTCGATATCCTCTTTTGTTAAATGTATGTTTACCATATCTGAGCTTCCCCATTGATATTGATTAGATATGTCCTCTTCTTCTAAAGTTGTAGGCAGTATCCACATTGTATACTCAGGTGTTTTACTTTTAAACTCATTCTCTTTTTTTGTTTTAGATTCTATAACTATTTTCGTGTTAAATAGTTTTTTTATTTTGGTATATATCTTTTTAAACATATGCATCAACCTTTCATTAGACAGTGGGGAATGAGTGAATATACTAGTCTACAAGCTAATGTAGATAATACTATTAAATATCCAATAACTATTACAGAAGTATATTGCTTAATACCATTTTTAAAACATGGTTGGAAGGAGAAAGCTTTCGCAGGTACTCCATTTTATATAAGTGATTTATCTAATTCATATTTTAAAATGGCTGTTACTAAAGAAATAACAGCTAAATCATGGTTTTATTGGCTTATAATTATTTCCCAACCATAATACATCTAATATTAGCATCATTCCTGAATGTACCATCTAAATTTCTTCCAAAAATTTGCATACTATTTAAATTTAATAATTTAATTCCTATAGCCAAACAAATATCTCCTGTATCACTAGAAGCTATACCATAACAATTTTGTGTAAAAGATATAGGAAAATTTACTTCAAAACCATTACCGTTTCCACTAAAGCTTCCCCACTGTATAATTGCGTACCCAAATAATTTACCGAGGCAAATATAACCATTTTGAGCAATTAACCAATTTACACCTAAAAAACTCCCACTACTACTTACACCTGTTTCTTCTGTTCCTGCTAATTTAGATATCAGCTTAAAAACCATAATTGCCACAAAATTTTGTACCCAACTTGTGCTTGCTATTTTATTTGTATTATCATCCGCAGGTGGGTTTTCTGCTATTTCATCAGTTTTTAATACTTCATCTAAATTAATTTCATTTGTTGTGCCATCACCTTTAGTTATTGTTATTTTATTATCTGCGCCAGACACATTGGATACAAACTTATTAAAAATCTTTTTTGTAAATAAAGCTAATCCATTAGCATCTAAAAACTTCATGCTACTACACCTCCATTAATAAATATGTTTTCTATTTCACTAGAATTAATACATTCATCTCCAGATGGTTCAGGATATGAACTGCTATTTGTATATAAATCATCAATAGTATCTATATTAATAGCAGAATTTAAACTATATATTGTTATATATCCATATCCTTTATTTATAATAATATCTTTTATTGTTTCATCAGCAATAGCTTCTTTTTCTTCTGTAGTTGTATCTTCATCTAATTTTAAAATATCATTTATAATATCATCAGTAATAGACGTAAAACATAACACTTCACTTTGTTGATTTCCTTTGGTTACAGTTACTATTCCATTACTTTCTAATATATCTTTTACATAAGTAGTATCTATTTGTTGTCCTAAATTATCTTTTGTAGCCTTAACTGCATTTTTAGCAAGTTCTACATTATTTATTTCAACTATAGAAGTACCGCCATCACCTCTATACATAGTTATATTTCCACCATATGTTGATAACTTCTTTATATATGTTCCATGTATCAATTGACCTAAACTATCTTTATTAGCGATATCAGCATTATCTACATTATTTATTACTATAGAAGATGTACTTTCATCGCCTTTTTTAGCTGTTATAGTATCATTATTTACTGATAACTCTTTTATAAATGTACTATCAGCATAATCTTTTGCACCAAAATATAACTTAGTTACATCACCAATAAGTGTCCATTTCGAATTATCTTTATCTCGAACATAAATTTGATTATTTTCAAATTTAAATTCATAAGGCATCGGATTATTTTCATCTATGGTTTGGTTCGTAACTATTTTTGTTAATAATTCATAGATGTGGTTTATTTCTCCTACATATTTACCAGAAAAAATTCTTGGACTATCTCCAGGGTGAATTATATTTAACGGATAAATAGCAGCTAATTTACCATCTTGAATTGTTGGCAATGCTTCAAAACCAAACCTTGCTTCTAATTCTGTATTTTTAAACATACTTACACCTCCACAACATCAGCTTTAATATAATTCAAAATAAATGAATCGCCACAGCCTGTAGCTGTAATTCTGATATCTGGCGCACGATATACAACTCGTTTTGACTGTCTTAATGTTTGAATACCGTGTATATCATCGTCTTTTTCTGTGATAGGCTGAATATCATCAAGTACAAATCCAGTAGAATCAACAAATATGTTCTTATCTGCTTTATATTTTCCATTTATTTCAATAGGCTTCATACTAGGTAGTACGAATGAAACCTTACCTATATCAAAATGAGTTTTTGGTCTATGGTCGTAATTTAGCGGTGTTATACATAATGTAGCTCTTTTAACCAAATATTCATAATCAGCCATATGTGTTTTTGCTGTCATTTTAAACCATAAAGGCTTATCATCATCATAAAAAATATTATCTGCTCGTAGTTTACAAACAGCATTCTTCTTTATTACATAAACATCATTATTTATGGCCATAACATCTACAATTACAGAGTTAAATCTTCTTTTGAAAAAAGCGTTAGTATTACAATCTAATACTAAAACAAATTCATTTGAACCATCTATACACCACACTTGATTTAATGATGGTACATAACGTAATTTTGTAGTTTTAGATAACTTACAAATCTCCTTAACAACTTTAGAGCCTATATTTGTAGGTTTCATATCGCCGTATTCTTGCGTTGTCTGAATACTTTGCAGGGCTATATCGCTCATAATCAGTACGTTATTAATTATGTTGCAATAACTAGCAGTACCTTTACAGAATATATTTCTTCCTAATTCACTAATTCGCCAATCTGGATATTCATTTTCTAAGCGGAAAACCATTCCATTTGATTTTATGAATAAAATATCTTTACTCATATTGACCATGCCCATGATATGACCGCCAACTTTATATCCAATTTGAGCAAATAAACTCGATGATGGATCGTTAGTGTCTTGAGTCCAATTGGTTTCATCACCAACTCCAGAAAATAATACCTGGTCTGTATCATCAAAAATGAGCACACGACCAGAACGAATATACACACCATTACAATGTTCTGGACTTGTGTCTATCGTTTCTACGGGTTCCGTCCCCTTAGCATATTGAAGCTTACCGCCACTAGCAATCAAAAGACCATCTTCCCACATAGCAGTTATTACTTCGCCTGTTCCCGTTAAAGTTCCAACTTCTTTTACTTCAGAAAAATTTTTTGTGGCCAGAATTTTATTATCTTCTGTAAATAAAATAAGTGCAGAATTTAAAATATCAAACGCTGCACTTTTAAATGTATATTCAGTTGTAGTATATAAAGTATCGGTGCCCTGCACTGTGCGAAGTAATTTAGAATTACTGTCTATTTCCATATTAACTACTTCAGATAACTCATTGTCTGCCATTAGATTTTCTGTACAAGATACATTAAGACCGCCAGTAAAGTCTTGCAACATCACAGATTGTTGATTAGCATGTTTTGTAGATAATCTCATTACCATACCGCCCTTATTACATCACAATCATCAGGCAACGAATCATAATATCCAGAAATAACATATACTGTATCTCTTTCTCTTAATATATTTTCTAATTGTGCTACTATTTGACTCATAACCGACATTTCTTGAGACATATCAAACTCATTTCCCATGGATAATCGAATTAATGCATATTCAATTAGCATATCATCAAATTCATTCGGAAAAGGACTTTTTCCATTATCATCATCAGACAAAGTCATTTCTTTTATATCTTCTACAGCTAAAATTTCATAATTAATAGGCTTATCAGGTATAGGATACAAATTTATAGTCTTTAAACCTGTTATGAAATAAGCATAAGGAAAGCCGTGCTTATCCATATTTAGGATATCTGCACGGCTTTTATAAATTATACGTTTGCCATTTATTCTAATATCTACTATTTTTACAGGTATAAAATCCAACTCAATTATATTTTCATTAGTATTTAAATTACCTTTAGTCACATTAGACAACAATTCTGGCTTTAACTGTAAAATCATACGTCTTAAAAATCTAGAACCAGCATTCAAACAATTTAGTATAGCTATATCGTCATAACCTGTTTCTTGCTCATCATGTACTAAAATTCTAACTCGCTTTATTAATTCTTCTACAGCTAACATCGTTATACCTCATCAATCTGGTACAGCTGAAGTTAAAATATTTACTGTAGCAAAATCTGTAGGTGTACTTCCATCAATTTTAAATACAGACTTGGCTACACCATAAGTACGAGAGATAGCCACACCATATTGATTATCATAGTCAAATAATTTTTCTTTCCATGATAAATCAATACCATTTGCCATTACACCTGCTTGAGCACCCAACAATAATCCATGTCCTACCCATGTAGAACTATCACCAGTTTGACCAATTGGAACATTTTCATTTTCATGTACAACTACACCATTATATAAACCAGTAGCACCTGTAAAAATAGGATTTTTCATGCCACGAATATTAGCATATTGCTGTGCATTAATCCATTTTTCATCTTCTTTTAAATCGCGAATTTGATAAGGATGCAATACCATTACATAATATTCTCCACCATTAACACGAACAGGTCTGATTTTAGGATTAGACATCTGTGCCAAACGTTTTGCTTTACCTAAAACAGTAGTATTCATTTTAGCAGTACTTGTAATATTAGCTTCAGCTGAAATACCAGTACCGCCATAAATAACTTTATCTGCTGTTGGATTATTCGTAAGTACTTTAAATAAATCATCATCAATTCTTTCTCTAAGCCAAATAGATAATCCATCTTTTGCATTTTTACGCATATTTTCTTTACTTTTCTTTTCTTCAAATTTACCTTTTAGGCGTACAGCATTTCTGAGCTGATTAATAGTGAAGTCAAAGCTTCTGTATTCCATTTTTTCTTCATTGCCTTCTAAGATATCATCTCCTGTAACACCATCACCTTTCAATTTAAGTACCAATGATTGTGTTATTCTATCTCCAGCTTCTTTCTCTAAATCATTCAGAACTTGAATAATATTATTAACACCTTCACCCATGAATTTGCCAAAGAATAAATCTTTCATAGCTGTAGTCCATGTTTGTTTTGCCCATGCTTTTTTTACAAGTTCTTCAGGAACAGTTGTTTCTGCAAATAGTCTTAAATCCATATTTGCTGGTAAAGATATCTGTATTCCTCGTCCTTCAAAACCCATATTTTTAAAGTATTTTGGAAATGCTCTTTTCAATTCGTCTTCATTAAATTTAAAATTACTTAAACACATATATAATACCTTCTTTCTTTATTTATTCACCTAATAAAATTTTTTGATACTTTTCTGGTATTTTTTCCCATGGTCGGTTATTCATCATTTCAATAGCAATATCTACATCACTTTTGCCTGAAGTATCTCCGCCACCTGATAGTTTATCTGCTCGTGGCATTTTTTTAGCTTGTTTATATTTATTTACGACTTTATCTTGTTTTTCTTTCTGTTTTGCATTTATATCTTTATAATATTCACGTTTAGCATTTTCAAAATAAGCTTCAATAGTATATCGGTCTGATGGTGAAGCTACTCCTCGTTCTAATCTTGCATAAGCATCACGAATTATATTTTGATTAACCACAGATTGCTTTTCAAAATATCCATTTATAGCAAAATCTTGTATTTCTTTAAAATGTGTATCTTTCTTTTGTTCATTTTCAAATGCTTTAAATGCCGCCATATTTTCTCTATGTGCCTGCATAAATGCTTCTTTTCTTTGATTTCTCAATGCTAATTCACTATTAACATTGCTCATAATATTATCTTTAGCAATTTCAAAAGCTGCTTCATAATCCGCTTTCTTTTGAGCACCATTATCTTCAAACTCTAAATCATTTAATTGTTCTTCTGTCAAATTGACTGATTTTAAAGCTATTTTTTTTGCTTCACTTATTACAGTACGTGCAAATTCAATTGGAACTTGCTCTAATTTAATAGGTTTAAAAGATGCAGGTCTAAATTCCTGTTGTTTAGGAATTTGCTCTTGTTGTTTTCTTAATTGCTCATTTTCTTTGCGTAATTTAGCAAGCTGCTCTTCAATGCCTTCGGTAGGTTTATCTTCTATTTTTTCTTCATCATCTTGTTTAGATTGCTGTTCTTCTTGCTCATCTTTTTTACTTTCAAGTTTTTCATCTTCAGCTTTTTGTTGTTCTCTAAATTTATTAGTAAATTCTCTAGCAATCTCTGGATCTAATCCTTCAAACTCTTCAGGAATATTTATTTCATCATTTTCAGTATTATCTACATCATCTACTGTTTCATCAGCTACAACATCAGAATCAATTTGATTATCTTCAAAATCATCTTCAGCAAATAATTGCAAATTAAAAATTCTTAATGCGTCCATAATATATCTCCTAACTCAAATTTTATTAAGTAATTTATCTGCAAAGTTCAGACCAGTCTTCTTATTCAAAAGATTATCCATACGTTCGGCTACATTCATAAAAGTATTTATAGTTTCTCTTTCCTCTTCGGTTAATTGATAACCTGGATTATTCTTGAATTTATCCATACGTTCAATACTAAAATCTAAAATTTTACCGCATAAATCTTCTACTAATTTTTGCAGTTCTTCTATTTTATTCACTGATTCGTTTTTTTCATCTGCTTGCTCTTTTGCTTGACTGATAGATTGTTGTTCTTGAGTATTTTTATCTTCCACTTCTTTACTAATTGCTTTTGTTATTTTTCTTACCGCCATTACAAATTACTCCTTATCTTCATTATTTTGATAATCAATCTGATAAATAGGCTCAAAGACTTTTTCAAACACTTCATTTGGTACAGGATATACTTTTCCATCAATGCTTTTTACAAGATAATCTTTATTAAATCTAGCTGTAAATTTTCTATTTTTATGAATATCTTCGACCAAAAGCCTTGGATTTTCAACATCAGAAAAATCTACATTTAAAAATGGTTCGCCTAATACATCTTGAATATTTTTTAAATCTTCTACATTGTTAAAACTTAATTTTATGGCTTCTACTTCATTTACTCTTCTACGATATTTCATCAATATTTTCTCCTTTTACATATTACATAGCTGGAACATTTCCTGACCTTAACGAATTTAAAGCTGCTAAAGTCATATTGCTATTATTTTGTTGTGGTGCTTGATTTTGATTTATTGGTTGAGTATTAATTTCTGCCTGATTTTTTACTTGCTGTAATAATATTTGAGCTGTCTGTGCTGGTATACCTAAATTAATTAATTGCGATAAAATCTGATTAGTCGGTATACCTTGATTTATAGCTTGCATTATTTGATTTGTAATTTGCTGATTATTCACTTGTTGTTTATTTGCTTGCTGTTGTAATAATTGTGGATAATTATAAGCAACAAACTGCTTAATAGCTTCATCAGCAATTTTTTGGTCAATAAGTCCTGCTTTTGCCGCCATAGCGAGCTGAATAGCAGGTGGTGCGTCTTTAAAAGCAATAGAATTACTCATACGAATTTGTTTTGCTTGTTCAGCAGCAGCTTGAGCTTCTTGTGCCTTTTGTTGTGCTTGCTGTCTTTGTTGTAATCTCTGTTTTATATCTTCTTTATTAGGGATATCTGATAAATCTAAGATTAAGTCAAATACAGCATCACCTGGAACACCCAATGTTTTTACAGCGTCAATAAGTGAATACATCTGTGCTTGTCTTTGTGAAGCACTAGCCTGTGTATCCGCCACAATAATATCAAAATCACCTTGAGTTATATCATTTAAAGTAGTTGTTACAGCTTGCCCAAAAGGCCCTATTTGTGTAACTTGTTGATTTATTGTGATAAAATCTGGTTTTCCGCCAACACCTTCAATACGAAAAACCTTTTTTTCTGTATAAAATTGTTGTACTAAACCTTTACGACCATGTTTTCCCCATAACAACGATGCTAAACGTTTTTTACATTTACGAAGATTATCAAACATTGGTGCAATATGAGTTATAGCTTGCTTTTGCTTTAATTCTATTGCTCTACCACTTGCATTAGCAGGCATATCTACACCCATTAAAGCTTCGTTTATACCAGAAATAGAAGGCAAATCAGCAGCAGCTTCTTGTCCTGCTTGAAATAATGATAATGGTGGCTGTGGTGCTTCTAATCTTTGCATAGCTCCACGAGATAATGTCCCTGGCTGAACTTCTATTACACCACCTGGAAGACTAGCCAATTTTTTCATATGGGCTTTTTGTTCATCAGATTGTGCATCTGTTTCACGAATCCAGTTATTATATGAAGAAGTATTTAATATGTGAAGTGATTGACTTCTACGTTTATTAACTTCTCGCTGTGGATCTTTTAAGTCTCTGACAATACCAGCAGGCTCATCTTCATCAAAAAATTTAAATACTACAAAGGGAATAAATGGTATTTGTCCATGTTCATAAGGACTTTCGATATCTTCTAGCAAAACACCGCCAAAAAAAGAACAAACCCTTACCTTGTCTACAGTAATTGTTTGTTCTATCGGTATTTGCCCTGACAAATACATTTGCATTAATTGTTCTTCAGATATATTTTGCATATCTTGTTCATTAATTATTTTTCCACCAGGCATTATATAAATTTTTTCTTTAACTTTTACCTTATACCAGCATTCAACTAAACGTAATTTTTGTAAATCTCTTTTGTAATATAGATGGTCATATTGTTCATCTACTGGTTCCATAGAGTCATATTCTTGCTGTTGATTTTTTATTTCTTCTGCTTTTTCTGGATATACATTTATTAAGTCAGCTTTATTAACCCATTTAGCACGAATAATATAATTGGCATCAGAATAATCTATTTCTTTTGCTTCTGGATCTATATACATATTAAAAGGGCTTTCACGAGCAATTTTTATTTCTCCATCGCCCATTTCTTCATCAAATTTGTAATAAACCCAAAACCAACCAATACCGCCAATAGCACCATCCATAAAAACTTGAGACTCTTGATATTCATAATCACAATCATCAAAGATATACTTTGTAACACCTTCACGGACTTTACAAAGCTCCATATCATCATTTGTCCTAGGCAAAAAGGAAATATCATAACGATTAAGCCTTTGATATCCTGATAATACATTCATAAGTGGTTTTATTTTATTAATAGTAATTGCAGGTCTACCAAATTTTTCAAGCTGTTCTTTATCTGCATTTTTCCATTGCTTACCAGATACAAATCTATAATCTTCTTTAGCTTCTTTCCGCCAATCTCTTGATTTATCTACAGCATCTTGAAACCATTCTCTTATCTTTCCTAGCCCAATTTTATTTTCTTCTGGTGCAGCTCTTACATCATTATTTACTTCATCAAACATTTATTATTCCTCTTTAAAACATTTTGGATATGTCTCTTTTATTGCTTTTAAACCCAATATAGCAGATTTTATTATTGCTTCTGTCTGTATTGTTTTATCACAAGTAAAAGATACATATCCTTTTTGTATTTTATTTACATTACATTTACTATATTCATTGCAACCATATAATGCTGTTTGTGCGATAGCAGAAACAGCACTGCAAACAATATCCTCTTTGTCTTTTTTGGCATAATTTGCATGTCCACGAACTAAAAGACCAATGATATTTTCATTTGCAGGTGAACTTATTTTTGTAAAATAAACCATACATTCTCCTTTTAATAAGCCCATGCACTAGGTTCATGGCTTATATTTTCATAATCATTTTTCTTAAACTTCCAACCATCTTTTTCAGGTCTTGTTGGCTTATATGGTCTAGATAAACATGCATATCCTGTTTCATCAACACAATGGTCTTCACCATTCGTATCGATTTTTTCAGGCTGACGTTTATCATGAGTAACTAAAGGAAATGTTCTCAAATTATGAAAACATGTACTAAAAAAGCGTAAAGCTGGTATTTGTACTCCGTCTTTACGCTTATATCCTTCTAATCTTAATTTTATTTCTTCCGCCATAGCCATTCTTCCTTTACCACATTCTCTAAATGTAGTATGACCATTTTTTATTAATACTTTATTTATTTCTTCAGCTACAGTAGGAACACCTGTATTTATATTGGCCCAACATGCACTATCTAATACTCCATAAGCTATTTTTTCATCACATTCCCTATCGACTATTTTTTGAGCTACTTGTGCAGCTGTTTCTTTTGTCCCTACATTTGCTTTACCACCATAGCCATATAATTCACGATATTTCCAAAGATTACCATCATAATCTACTGCATACCAACCTACAGCATAAGGCTTTGCACTTCCCCAGTCCATACTTCTAAATCTCACCCAATTATCTGGTATTTTAAAAGGTTTTACGACATGTCGTTTTTCAGAGAAATTAGAAAAAAACTGTCCGCCAAGTAAGCCCCATTCGCCAAGACCATATACACGATACCCTTCAGGATCTTGCTCTTTTCTCATCATCATACGTTCGCTATATGCTGGATCAATAAATAAGTTATCTTGATAAGTAGATTTATGTGTAAATATCGATGCTCGTGGTGTATCAAAATATTTTGCTTTTATCCAATGAGTTGCAGATACAGGATTAAAAGATAATGTTATTTGATAATATAGATTTTCATTAATCAGTTTTCCACGCAAGCGGTCATCTAATATATCTATATCATTTTCTTCTAATTCTGTTGCTTCTTCAGCCCAAATCCAAGTTAATTTACCACGTGTAAAAGTAACAGACTTAACACCTTCACGTTGTTTATCATCTTTCATACCACGGAATAATACTTCATTTCCTGTTGTTTTACATCGCAGTGCTAATGGTGATTTACCTATATCCCAATAAAAATCCGCCATACTACCACATATACGATTAATCGCAGATACTAATTCGCTATATGTACTTTGACGGTTCCAATCCCCTATTTTACGAATAACTAATAAGTTAGCACCTTTGTATTTAGGGTTCATTAATTTTAAGATATAGTCTTGTGCTATATTTACACTTTTACCACTACCAGCACTACCTCTCATACAACGATATCGACATCTTGTTTCATTTGCTTGTTTAAATATTGGATTGAAATAAACTCTAGTTTCCGCCATCTTCTTGCACCTCACTACCTTCTTCATCAGGTGGTTTGCCATAAAATGGTTGTAAAATCAGCGGTTCTGCTGGCGGTTGCGGTGGAGTAGATTTTATCTTAGTGATATTTAATTTTTCTTGTTCAATTACCAGGCGTTGTTTATCCATTTCACGCTGGTATAGATTAGGTACCAAATCAAAATACCTCATCACGATTTCCCATGCCCATTTTTTATCCATCATTTTTATTGAAGGCCCATCTTTACCCATTTTCACTTCATTTATTACTGATGTATCTACTAAATCACTATCAATCAAATCAACATAATTTATCAACTTTTTTAATGGTTTTCCATCTACTTTCACAGGCCCAAATTGTCCTATTACTTGTTCTTCACGCTGTCCCCATTTTACATAATCGCCGATATCTGCACCGATAATTTTCAGACAATATTTTAGCAAATCATTTATGTCTACTTTTATTCCCTCGCAAATTACATTTTTAAGATGTTTTATTTCAGCACGAATATCATCACGTTTTAGCAGTATATTTGCCTTCTTAGCTGCACTCTTTTTATTAGTGGCTAAGCCTGATTTTAATATAGCTTGAGTGCCATTCCACTTTTCCACATAATAAGCACAAAACACTTGTTCAGCTTCTGTTAAATTAGGAGAAATATCTATTGTTTTAGAGGTTGCAACCTTTTTATTTTTTTGCAACTTTTTTGTAGTTGCTTTTACCATGGTTGCATTATCTGACCAATATCGTTTTTTCCATGACTTTACAGTAGATAAACTAACCTCGTATTTAGTGGCTATTTCTGCATATTTCATGCCTTTCTTATAATCTTTTTCCGCCAACTCATATTTTTTTACTTCATTTGGCATTTCACCACCTTCCTTGATTAAAAATGAGCATTAAAAAAGGCACATGACCTCTATCTTAGTCATATGCCTTAATAACTTTCAAATGGATATAAAAAACCTTGATATCATTATAACATAAAAATCGATAAATTTTTCCTAGAAAAAATAAAAATTTTTTATTTTTTTACAATTATTTTCATTATGTCTAAATTCATCTATTAAAAACATTTTTTTATTTTATAGACTTTATTAGACTTTATTAGGTCTTATTAAAAGTGTGTGTTAGTTGCGTTAAAATACTTAATTATATATAATAAAAAAGGAGCCAGCATGGCAACTTTGGCTCCTTTGATAAGTTTAATATTGGCAGTATTAAACTATATCTTAGATAATAAGATTATACCATCACCTTCTTGAAAGTGAGGTGATTTATTTGAGAATATTAAAATATATACATCTAGTGTTAAAAATACTAAAAGATATTATTCTAATTTATAAAGAACTCTAACTAAAAATAATTAACGTAGCAAAGGTATTTAATCTTATTATCTACTTTATAAAGCAAGAGATTGGCAGTCTCTTGCTTTTTTATATTTCGTGTTCTTACACACACATTTAGCATAACTTCTTATCTTATGTCTGTCAAGAAAATTCGTTTATAAAGTAAATTTCTTTCACAAATTTCTTTATTTGTCAATATCTTTTTTTTACTTATTTCATTTGATTTAAAAAATATTTCTATATTATAATAAAAAAAGAACCGATATTAGCAGTATCGGCTCTTTGTCTAGATTTAATATTAGCAGTATTAAATCTAATTTTTAGATAATAAGCTCACTCTTGTTATAGAAAAGAGGTGAAGTTATGGAAAATTTAATAACAAACGAAAACCTAGTAACAATCTTCTTAATAGCTCAAATTGTAGATAAAATCCTATCAATTTATATAAAATGTAAAAAAATCCATCAACATTTATAATCTATTATTTTTAGAAAAATATATTACAGCTTATTATCTATTTTATAAAGCAAGAGATTAGCCGTCTCTTGCTTTTTTTTATTAAATTTGTGTTACCAACACATTTTCAGCATATCTTTTATTTTTATTGTTGTCAATATTTTTTTCTGCTACAAGGTAGCACTAATATATTGCTAACGTATGCTACAATGTAGTACTATCGTACTTTTATAAGTCCTATTTGACATGCATAAGACAAGGCAAACCACAGTATCTTATCTAATTCTTTATAATACTTATTTTTACTTATCTCTAGTTTAGTACATATAAAATTATAATTCTTATGTCTTATAAATTTATAATATAATATCATCTTGATACTTTTGCTGGAACAGGAACAGTGTTTTGCAAAATGTTCAAATACAGCTCTTGCCAATTCTAGCCATTTTTCTGGCTTTTTAATTTTAATTATCTTATTATCAATTTCAATTACTACTGAATTTAATGGTGTAATATTACTCACGGCTTCATTCGCTGTTGGATCAGAAATAAAGGCTTTACCTTTACCACCAGATTTACCATTATAATTATGGTCTGCTCTACAATCCGCCACAGCTTTTTTTATAAGTTCATATTGGCTTAATCTTTTTTCAATTAGTTTCAAAGCTTCATAGCAAATAAGTTCACTCATTTTTATCACCTCAATAAATATTCCAGTTTATTGAGTTTTTTTATTATTACTTAAGTTTATTTACTTCTACCTCACCAGTTAAAATACAATGCAATAAAATAAGATGCACATTTTTATCTTCACAAGACATCAAACCTTCTTCACTGAAATAACAAGGATTATGCTCATAGTCTTTATCATAAGCAACTATTCTTAAATTAAATTTATCTCCTAATTCAAGACCAAACATATTTGCTACTTCTTTCATACAATTTCTTATCATCTTCATCACACCTTAATAAAAAATTCTTCCCTTATTTCTCCATATCTTTAACTCAATCTTTCTACTTGCCATGATAAATTTTCTACATCTCACTATATCTGATACATTCTTTTTTAATTTATAAGCCCTCTGAAGATTTATATAATGTATTTTTCTTCTAGGCAATCTATTATTTGTTGCATTCACCTTGATAGATAAATCAATGTCATTATTAAATTCAAAAAACATCTATTCACCGCCATTCGATTTTATCAATATCTTTGCTTTCAATGCCCAAAGTACCGCCAGTAAATCTCCTGAACGTATATCTTTATCGCCTTTGATGTAATGATACAAAGATTTATAACTCATATGCGATAATTGAGCCAACTTTGCTATAGATATATCTTTACTATGCATACGTTTTATAATTATCATTCTTACTTTTTTAGCATGTTCTTCATTATTCATGTTCATTTCCTAGTTGCTGATACTGATGGAGCACATCATCACTTATTTTCATTTGCTTGTAATTTTGTTTGTGCTCTTTCACCTAATACATATAATTTACATTCTTCAACAAATTTATCTATATCTTGCTGTTCAGCTTCAGATAAATTAATCTTCTTTTTAGCTGGTCTACAATATCTTTTAGGGAAATTTTGTTTTAATACTTCTCTTGTAGGCAATACATATTGACCTAAAAATACTACAGAATCAACAATATCATTTTCATAAGTGAATTTTGCTCCTGTTATCATCAATCTATCCTTGATTGAAAAAGGATATGATAATATACTTACACCTATTTCAGATAATTTTTTTAGTGCTTTTATAAATTCTGGTCGAGGTGGTTCACAATCACTTATATCCACTTTTTTATAGCCATTTGTATAACTAATGCTTATTTTTCCTTTTAATCCATCATATGTTATCTTCTTTATCAAAATTATTGACAATGCCATCACTCCTCAATACAAGATATGGGCCTAGAATAAAACTCCATATTTTCTATTTTTTGGCCACTTTTTAAATCTAAAAATTTTATGCAATTTAAATCTTGCTTTACTTCATAGGCTTTTATATCTTCTATTTTTAAATAAGCTCGATTATATTCTTCTTTCATTACTGACCATAATCGCCATGGCACAAAGAATGCTCTCTCTTTAATGCCTATAACAACACCTGTTATAGCACCCAAATCATAATGCTTTTTCAAACATTTTATTTGTTCATCGCTTAATACACTTGCATTCATTTTGTCTTGTGAAGTGTATTTTGCTTCAAAGACTATTGCCTTACCAAATTTTAATGTACCTTTAAAATCTGGTTGAGCTTTCTTTGTGAAACTTCCTTGAAATTTACCTTGACCAATTGGCTTAGATATTTTAAATGGTTCAGGTGTCTTTTCGATGAAAGCCCTATTGAATAAATCATAGCCAATACAACCGCCAATAATTCTATTTTCAAAAAAACTACCTTGCTTATTATTCATCAATCCACGATAAGATTTATCTAACATATCTAATATCATCTCCTCTTTCTTCCCACCAATTATCTTTACTAAATATTTCAGGCATACTAGGCAATGAATGTTTTTTCGTCCTTCGCCTATTACAAATTACCCCAATATGAATTAATGTATATCGTTGGACTCGACAGCAATCCCAATGCTCACCATTGTCTAACCAGCCATAACCATTGTAGATACTATTTTTATCCACCAAATATCCCTTTATTGAGCTTGGATTTAATTTCCATTCTTTTGCTTTAATCAATTGTTTTCTTATCTCTGGCATAACAAGATTTAATGATGCACAAAAACGCTTTTTATGAATTCTATCTTTACGATAAAAAGTCTCCTGACTATTTTTAATGAGATAATCTGCTATTTTTTTATAATTCACATAACCATATTCATTAAGAAATAAATGTTTAAAGCTCATACCACCACCTGATATTTTCCGCCAAAGATTAGCAATGATAGATGTATCAAATTTATTTACTAACATATGAAAGTGAACCATACCTCTTTTTGTTCTTCCTGCTGTATAAATATATTTCAGCTCAATATTTTCTTTTTTGTATGCTCGCCTTAGATATGCTAAAAAAAGACTGATATCCTTTCTTGCTTTTTCTGGTTCAATAGGTTGTCTTGCTGGATAAGTCAAAGTAAGCCACAAATCATCTTTAGTGAAATTCTCTGCTATTTTCCAACCACAAATACGGCTTGCCTTTTGGTCTTGATATTTTAATTGATTTATCGGAGTTTTTCTTTGAGCTGGAGCATTATATATTTTCTTGCCCAACTTACCCGAATAATATTTGTATACCTCTATGTTATTTTTCATATATACTTTCATCTGTACATAAGACATAAAATCACCATTACATTTTTATTTTGTTCATCTAAATAATACCTTTAACGAGCTAGTAAAAGGCTCAAACGAACCTTTTAAAATTTTCATAAATTGACTTTATGCCACATAGAAGATATACTTTTCTTAGCTTAATAGTGGCATTTTTATGTAGATGCAGTCTGCTCTTTTAGCAGGCTGTTTTTTTTATTTAGATAAGGCAAAAAGTACCCACTAAGAGTACTTTTCACCTTATGAAGTCTTGCTCGGATTTACTCGGATTTACTCGGATTGTCAGAGCATATATTTATCCCAAATAGATTCTAGACTTTCTTCTTTATATTCTTTTTCTTCTTTTTTTGATGAAGTTTGTAAAAAACTCATATCTGCATTTAATTCAAGAGATGTTTCCTTGCTTTTCATCACAGCGTCTTTACTATTAGAAATCAATTCTTCAATATCTTTTAATCTTGTCTTTGGATAAGTAAGACCACTAATACATATAAAATTACGACTACGTTTATTAAATGTAGTGAAATTATCTATAGGAGTACCAATGGCTTTTTGCAAATCTTGATTTACTTCTTCAGGGTTTAATCGTTCATCTGCAAGTGATAAAGCTACATATTGAAGGATATTATCCTGCTCTCTTTTAGCAAAAATACTATTGCTCTGTAGACTATCTAATAATCTAGCCACAGCATTTTCCCCTTCAGGTACAGCCACCATCACCGCCATATTATGAGCAGATAACACCTTTTTTATTTCTGAAAAATCTATATTGCCTTTTATAGATTTATCTGTAGCAGGTATATGCAAAAATTCATCTAAATAAGCGATAAATTCTTCATTTATAGCATATTTATCTTTGAACTCATTATTATCTAGTACAAAGCAAGCCCCACCCTTTTTTATATTGCTGATTTCTTTAAAACAACAATAAGCATTTGAATTTGCTTGTATACTTTCTTTATTTGATGGCAAAATAACCACACTACAAATGATTTTGTCTTTATAATCTGGGTGCATAGTAAGTATATCCACCAATACTGGGCCTTGACTGCTACCAGTACCGCCACCACTTGTATATCCTACAAATATTATTTCTGCATCACCTGCATGGTTTTTTATCTGTGTACTTATATTAGGAAAGTCTTTTCTTATCAAATCACGACCAATGCTTCTATCTTTGCTACAGCCTTCACCACCAACGATATGATATTTATGCTTGATAGTCAGTGTATTCAAATCTTCTTTACTTGTATTAATAGCTAGTGTAGGATATCCTTTATTTTCCAATCCTTGAGCTAAATTACCACCGCCTTGACCTATGCCAATATAAAAAACCTTATCTTTTATACTCATAAAAATTCTCCTTTGTTTGTAAAAAGGCTGGTTATATATCTAACCAGCCCTAATTTTTTTCTTTTTTTAATGCAACTATACCAGCTTCAGTAATGTAATAACTGTCAGATTTTCCAACTTTAATACCTTTCTCTACAAAACCTTCATCAATCAAAATCTTTATATTTCTATACACAGTATCTACAGGGCTTTTTATCGGTATTCTATCAGCAAGTTCTTTGACTGTTATTCCACGTACTTTCTTAAATGCTTGTGCTACATTCAATTCAGCCAAAATAAATACTTGTAATCTACTCATTTTTTCCTCGGATTTTCTCGGATTTATTCGGAAATATACGGATTAGCTCGGAAATACTCGGATTTGTTCGGAATTTCTCGGACTAACCCGTATTTATTCGGATTTACTCGGATTTTCTCGGTTGATTATTTTTATATTTATGTTATATTATTTATACAGTCAATTATTATTTTATTTGTATTTTTTTATTAGTAACTTTTCGCCAATCTGCAAATCTGTTTTGATATGTGGATTGGCTTTTTTCATTTCATTCATATAAGCTAAAATATTTTCTTCATCAGTAGTATTCTTACTAGCTACCGACCACAGAGTATCTCCTGGTTGAACTATATAAATTTCTTCTACAGGCTTATTTTCATCTACCGCTCCTAAACCGATAAGACCAATACTTCCTACTGCCAAAATTCCTAAAATCCTACGATATCTATACCATCTTTTCAACATTTATATACTCACCATCTTTCTTATTATGGTTTTCAATTTTAACTTAAACTTCTTAGAACTAGACAATTCACTTTTCCACCAATATTCTATTAACTTGCCCTTACAACCATACAAATCGTCCATTTGTTTGATGATTTTCTTTGGTATAGGGGCTTTTTTTGTTTCATAGCGATTTAGTGTTGTAGCACCAATTTGTAAAAAATCTGCTGCTACCTGAAGTGTCCAACCTTTTCGTTCTCTCAATTTTTGGTATGGTGTTATAATGATAGTTTTTACAGTATCTTGATATAATTTATCATCACTCACATATACCACCTCATATTCACTTATAATTAAATTGCCTTACGTCTTTGATTATTGATATATTGCTCAATATCATCAATATGCACCTGTCTTCTACCTCTTGTTTTCACATCTGGCAATTCGTGTGCTTCTAACATAGCTCTTACTGTACTAGGAGATATTCCTAATAAAGAAGCTGTTCCATTTACACTGACTAAACCAGCTTCAGATATTTTCACATTCTTACTCTTAGCCATATCTCGTATACTGCCGACTTCCTTCAATGCTTTTATTTCTGCATCTTGTTTCTTGATATACTCTGTAGCCATGTTTAAAGCATTTTGCAATTCATAAATAACTGCATTTGCACTTAACATAAATTCACCTTCTTTCGATCGATTATTACTTCATTAACTTTTATCTAATTAAATACATACCGCCATTTATTTAAATTTTTCATCAATAAACTGGAATTTACGATAATTTAATATGGATTATCTATTTAATTAGATCTGGTGCTTTATAATATGCACCATACGTCCAGCAACGATAAGGTTTATCAAAACTAATATATTCAGGTCTTTTCACAGTCATTAATAACATCATCACTATATTCAATTGTCTTTTTTGTTGCTGGACTTATGCTACATACTATTTAATTTTCATCAATAAAATAAGTTATTGATACACCAAAATACTTAGCAATCTTCATAAGATTATTAATGCTAGGATTTGTTCTACCAGCTTTCCAAGCACTTATAACAGCCCTACTAATATTTTCTTTTTTACAAACTTGGTATGTTGTTACCTTATTTTTTTCTAATAATTCTTCATATTTTTTATACAAAATCGTCAAAATAAAATCGCTCCTTTTATCAAAATTTAAGTTATAATATAGTTTGAATACTAAAACTAATAAGTAGGTGCTATTATGTGTGAAAAATCTTATGAAACTGCTCAAATTTGTGAAAATGGACATGTAATAACTATTAGATATAATTCTGAAAAACATGAACAAGAACACTTTTGTTCTAAATGTGGTGCAAAAACATTTACAGAATGCAAATACTGTCATGAGCCTATAAAAGGTTCATTAGTTATAAAATCACGTTCTTTGAACCTTATATCAGGTTATTATGATGATTATGCTTCTCCTTATGAAATAGAAACCAAACATTATGATGAATATTTTAAAATGCCTTATTACTGCTATAATTGTGGCAAACCTTATCCATGGACAGAAGCCCTTTTAACTGAAACATCTGAACTAATAGATTTAATGAGTGAATTATCTACTGAACAGAAGAATGAACTAAAAAAATATATCCCTAATATAATTGTAGAAAAATCTTCTACAAAATCATCTGCTATTAAAATTTCTAAACTTTTAAAACCTGTAGAAAAATCTCTAGTTGATGCTTTAATGTCTACATTATCAGGAAAAGTAGTTGAATCAGCTCTTAGTTTTCTTCCGTGGTAATCTACTAGCAACATCTTCTACTAGCCCAGAAAGTGTATTTATATTTGGGTTATGACTCAAAAGCGATAATCCATATATAAATACACAACAGGTTGTAACAGACATAACCTCACTTAAATAATTTACCTTTTCTTCCAATGATAAATTTTTATATTCTTCACTATGTAAATAATCACTTATATCTTTTATCTCATATATACATTTCTTGAAATCCAAAAAATCACTTTCTTTCATTAACTATTCTTCCTATCATCTAAAATCTCAACTACTCTTGTATATCCTAAAAATGCTATATCTAATAGTAGATATTCTAAAGCTCTATAATATTGAGTACTTGCATGACCATAAATATTTATTTTGCCATTTTCCTTATGCACAGCTATTTTCATTCTTATTTTTGTATCTACAGACTCTACAATACAAGAACCGCCAATAGGTACATTACTTCTTTCTAAAGCTTTGATTAATAAATCTGTATTTTGTAAAACAGTTATTGGACTAGGTTTAAAATTCTCTTTCATTGCTTCTAATTCATTTTCTTTACTTTCGGCTTTGAATTTTGATTTTACCCAATCTAAAAACCAAGCTTTAAATATTAAACTATCTGGTATATTAAACACAAATTCTCACTTCCTATTACTTAATGCACACCAAGAACCACGACAAATACATATATATACCAATGGAAAATTATTAAGATGATTTAACGATTATAAAGAATTTGCATTTATTTTTTACTTTTAGAGTGTATATCTGTCGTGGCTCTTGCTATACATTAGTTTTATTGGTGTACATTAATACATAATTAACAAAAAACTCTACATATTTTCTCAATCAACAAAATTACTTGATTTTGTAGTTGAAAGAGTCAAAAAAAATAACCTCCATAGGAATAGAAAAATCTTTTTCCATTTTTAACATTGTTTCGTTGTTAGGTACAGTTCGACCAGTTTCCCATGAAAACCATGTTTGTTGGGTAACACCATAGATGTTAGCCATTTCATTTTGTGTTTTGTCTCCACGCAATAATTTTAAGAGATTTCGTTTCATATAAAAATCACCTCACAAAAGCAACTACAAAATGTAGTTTATTTTAAATAAATGATATCACTACATTTTGTAGTTGTCAAGTTTTTAATATATGTTTTGTAGTAAAATATTCTTTTTTACTACAAATTGCTGTAAAATCTTTAATTAAAGGAGTGATATACATTGTTCTATAAAATATTAAAAGCTGAACGTATGAAAAAAGGTTTATCTCAATTAGCGTTCGCTAAAATACTTGGAATTTCTCAACAAACAATTGGTAGTTGGGAAACAGGAAGAACTTCTCCTGATTTAGAAACATTAATAAAAATTGCTAGTTTTTTTAATGTTTCCACAGACTATTTATTAGGTGTAACAGATGTTCCTACTAAAAATAATGTTCAAAGTAATCTAATAAAACTTTCTGATGAAGAATTACAACTTATAAAAAAATATCGTGAATTACCATTAAAAGCACAAAAAAAAATTAAATTTAATATTGATATTGAACATGATGATGTAATAAATTTGGAAAAAACTAAAACTAAGTCAGACATGAAGGAAATCTCATAATTACTACTAAAGATTTTTGGCAAAACAAAAAGACATAATAGTAATCTATTATGTCTTAAAAATAAAATTCCAAAGAAGTGATACGATGAAAACTATTTATAAAGAAATTTTTAGCTGTTTATTTATTGTAGGAGTAATGTATGCTTTTGTGTTAAATTTTCATATAGCTTTCTCTGTTTATGATATTTTTATGAAAGAATTTCATTCATACATTTTTGCTCTTTTTTCTGGTATATGTAGTTTTTTTGGATTAATCATTTTATGTATATACATATCATATTTAAGAGATAAACAAAACGATAATCAAATAGAACTCAATCGACTGCAACAAATAGAATTGCAATACAACAAATTAAAAAGTGATATTCCAAAATATAAAAATGAAATAACTAAAAGAAACATTATTATTTCACAGTTAAATGAATATAAATTAAATACTATAGATAAAAATAATAATGTAGAATTTTGGAAAAATAAATATGATGAAATTAATAAAAAATATAAACAAACAAATGATGAAGCAATTTATTTTAGACGTGCTTATGATAAAGAAAATTCAAAATCAGCATTACTCGAAAAAAAACTATCTGTATCTTCTAAAAATGAGGTAACGTTTTGGAAAAACAAATATTTACAATATGTTAATGAAATTAATAACTCCAAAAATATCCAACTCAATTCAAAGCTTGTAGAATATTGGCAAAATGAGTGTAAAAAAAAATCTCAAGAAATAGCTGAATTGAAAAAAATAATTTCTTCATCAAAAAGTTAAATGATTTTTAAAATACTTAAAATCTTAGATAACAAAAAAAGATGTAATAAATTACTATTATGTCTTAAAAATAAATTTATTAATTAAGAGGAGTTTTATATGTTTTTTATAGATAATATAATTACAATTATAACAATAATATTAATGTTAGTTGCTTGGTGGCTTTTTTATGGGAAAAAGTTTTTTCAAAACCTTAAAGAAAATCCTTATTTTGAAAATGATGCTTCACAAGCATTCGCTAGTTTAGGGGTATTAGGAACTTTTATTGGTATTACATTTGGTCTGCTATTTTTTGATACACATAATCTCGAAAAAAGTGTACCTGCTTTATTAGATGGTATGAAATCTGCCTTTTTTACTTCTATCGTCGGTATGGCTGGTTCATTAGGAACAAAATGGTGGCAAAGAAAAAAACAAAAAGAATATGACTTATCTCAACCATTAGATGAAGTCGATGAAAACGCTACTATTGCTACATTAATAGAATATTTGCAAGAAAAAAATATTGAAACCACAAAATTTAATACTCAACTAATACAAACGCTTCAAGAGCAAAATATACATAACACTAATTATCATGAAGAAAAAATCAAATCAGATGAACATCTTCTTGATGCAATTAATACTATGAGTAAATCTATTTCTGGTGAAAGTGATACAACATTACTATCACAATTAAAAAACTTAAGAATTGCTATTATTGATGAAGAAAAAGCAACTCGTTCAGAAATACAACTTATGCGTGAAGGAATGATATCTGCTTTCAATGAATTTGCTCATCAAATGGCTGAAAATAATTCAAAAGCATTTATTAAAGCTTTAGAAGAAACTATTAAAGATTTTAATACTAAGATTCAAGAACAATTTGGAGAAAACTTTAAACAACTTAATATTGCTGTAGGTAAATTACTTGTATGGCAAGAAGAATATAAAAATACTATTGTTGAAGTAACAGAAAATCAAAAAGTGATTTTTGAAGGTATTGAACAAGCAAAATCTTCATTAAAAGATATGGCAAATAATTCATATAGTATACAAGAATCTGCCCAATTATTATCAAATATAATTTTAACAGCTCAAAAATATCAAGAAGAATTACTTATTTCCTTAAATAAACTAGTAGAAATTTCTAAAGAAGCAAAACAATTCATACCTGCATTAAATGAAACATTGACACAAGCTACTAATAATATAACTATGTCATCTTCTTTAGCTCATGAACAGATAGCTAAACTACATAATTTAGCTCAAGAAAATATGACAAAATCTATACAGGAAACAACAGAATTAGCTCAAAAAGCTATTCAAAATATCGATTACTATTTAGCAACAACTCAAAATAGTATCAATAAAACATCTGAACAAATATCTTCTTTATCAAATAACGCTACTGAAAATATGGATAAATATTTAAAAGAAGCTCAAGATAGTGTTGCTATTTCCGCTAAAGAAATATCTTCTTTATCAAATAAAGCAACTGAAAGTATAGATCAATACTTAGGAAATGTAGTTAATAATCTAGAGCATCATGATACTATATTACAACAATCATTTAATGCAACTAATAAAGCAATTGAAAATACTACATCTACACTTGAAAAAAATGTAACTGATTTCCATAAAGATTTAAAAAATAAACTAGATGATGTCAATATTAAATTTAAAGATAATCTTAATGATTTAAATAATAAAACTAACCATATAATTGAAAAACAAATCAATGTTATGAATGAAAATATTGAAAAAATATCTATTTCTGCCATAGAAAAATTAGACAAAGATATTCAAAATATGTTAAAACGACTAAAAGATATTTCCGATAGCATGATTAAAATGATTAATACTCATGAAAGTGAATTAAATAATGCTTTTGATAAAACAAATAGAGCTATAAGTGCTTCTACAGATAAATTAGAACGTAGTGCTTTAGAAGTTACACAAAATATTTCTGATAGATTAGTAGAAATGAATAAACAAAACACAGAAGCACTTCGTAAAACTACAGAAAATGTAAATAAAAATCTTGAAGATGTTATGGGTGAATCAATGAAACAATTTGCTAATCAATTAGCTTTAATCTCAAATAAATTTGCCCAAGATTATACTCCATTAGCAGAAAAATTAAGAGAAGTAGTACAAATTAGCAGAAGAATATCTTAAGTATGGTGATGTTTTATTATGCAAAAACGTAAATTTAAAGTTACTGAAAATTATTGGATGTCTGTTTCTGATATGATGTCTGCATTAATGATAATTTTCTTATTTATAGCAATTGCTTTTATGATAAAAGTACAACAGCAACAAGATGCTATGAACCATCTCATTATTGATTATAGAGATGTAAAAGTTAACATCTATAATGATTTATATAATGAATTTAAAGATGATTTTTCAAAATGGGATGCAGAAATCGATCCACAAACATTATCTATAAGATTCCAAGAACCTGATGTATTATTTGCTACTGGTTCTAAAGAAATAAATCCAAAATTCAAAGCCATATTAGATGACTTTTTTCCTCGATATATTGCAATACTATCTCAAAAATATGGAGATGATATTCAAGAAATTCGTATAGAGGGACACACTTCATCTGAATGGAATGGTCAACATGGTACAATGGAAGCCTACTTTAAAAATATGGAACTTTCACAAGCTCGTACAAGAAGTGTACTAGAATATACTATTACTCTTCCAGCCGTTACTAATCAACAAGAATGGTTAATTGAAAAAATTACCGCCAATGGACTTTCTTATAGTCAAAGAATAAAAGAAAATGGTGTTGAAAATCCTGATAAATCTCGTAGAGTTGAATTTAGGATTAGAACGAAAGCCGAAGATACAATGGATGAATTAATAAAGGATAGATTTGAATGACTTTACTTAGAAATATAAATTTTTCTGATATATTTAGCGATATAAGAGACAATATGAATATTGATAATAAATTAATAGTCGATAAGAATTTTGGCAAATTTTCATTTAATACAGATTGGGAAACTATTGAAATATCTGGTATAACAATTACTCCATTAGATAAAAATTTCTCAATTAAAAATAATGAACTATTTTATAAAAATACTAAAGTTCTATTATATATACGTGATCAAGCTATGTATGGACAACCTGAAGATGCTTTAAAAAATTATAAATCTGCTTATAAATTTCATTTGTCTTGGTGCCAAACATTACAAACTATGTTTAATAGTGGAAAATATGAAAAATATGTCGTTTCAACTAGACAAGATGATGTACTTTTAGTTCGAGCAATTGGAAGTAATAATAAAGTATATGAATCTGAACAAAAACTTCATGTATGTAGATATTGCTTAAGTACATTAAATTATAAAGGATATAGATACGCCACTAAAGCACAAAAAGATAAAATTTATAATGAATTTTCATTAAAAGAATTTTTTAATGTACAAAACAGCGATTATTCTTTCCACGATATGCCTAAACATGATGAATATAGTGCAAAAACTAATATTTACCCTGACAATTGGGAGCATGTTTCTGAATTACACAGGAAATTATGTCATTATCGATGTGAACGCTGTGGTAAAGATTGTTCACATGATCATAAATTACTACATGTCCATCACATAAATGGTAATAAACAAGATTTACGCCAAACTAATTTAATTGCTTTATGTCGTGAATGTCATATAGCAGAACATCCTCATATGAGAAATCTATATTAAACAAAGGTGGTGAATTAAAATGTTTAGAAATCTAAAAAAACAAACAGCATTTATCTTATTAGTATTAATCACATTACTTATGACAATGAGTACAGCACTAGCTACTACTTATGTTGGTTCTGTAAACTCAGACAAGTTTCATTACACTTATTGCCGATACGCAAAAAGAATTTATGATGAAAACAAAATTTACTTCTATAGCCGAGATGAAGCCCTTAATAGTGGCTATATTCCTTGCAAAGTATGCCGTCCATGAACCTAAAAAGACACTAGATAACAAATATCTAGTGTCTTAATTACATTAATTACTTATGTTTTATCAAAAATATTATTTAAAAATTGAAGAGGTTTATTATTATGAACTATCCAGATACAAATTTTATAGATTTTATAAAGTCTCTAAATATAAAATCTCAAAAAATAATTGCCGAAATATTCTTAGAAGATATTGCATCAAAATATAAACATGTAAAAGATGGAGAATATTCATTATCTCATTATACTAGTGCAGAAACAGCACAAACCATTTTAACAGATAAACGTCTTTTGCTTCGTAAAGCAACTTGTATGAACGACTATCAAGAGATTATTTATGGCAAAGATCTTACAACAAAATATTTATTTAATGATAATAAAGATAAAATAAATTCTATAATTCAATCTATAAACAATAAATATAATATAGATAGCTTGAAAGAAATTTTTACAAATTATATATCAGACATGGAAAACCGTACATATATATGCTGTTTTTCAGAAATAAAAAATGAAAAAAATCATTCCTATAACGGTGATTTATCTATGTGGCGAGGTTATGCCAACACTAACGGTGTAATGTTTAAATTTAAACCTAGTATATTAGATTCACCAGAAATAATTAATAATATATCATTTTCTATTTCTCCTGTTATTTATGATGAAAAATATTTTATCAGTATATTAAACAATATATTTCAAAAAATATCTGATAATATTAACCTAATAAAAAATATTTTTAAAGAACACATTGATTTTTTCTTTGAATTAATAATTCGACAATTATATCATCGTATTATCTGTTTAAAGAATAAAGATTTTAAAGAGGAAAAAGAATGGAGACTTTTTTATTCTCCATTAAAAAAAGATTATGTAGATAATTCACTAAACACTCAATCTATCGATACAGAAATAAAAACTTTTTACGGACTTCCTCAAAAAGTTCATTATATGAATTTTAATAATCTGGATATTTTAGATAGCATTATAATAGGACCAACACAATATCCAGAATATATTTCTACAATGATTGAAGCCTTTCAATATCTTTTAAAAGATAATAATATAGAAATTTATCCGTCTACAACACCATATAGAATTATAAAATAAATATAGTCATATAAATACTTATATCATAAAAAAGGACTCTACTTTTAGTAGAGTCCTTTTCTACTCCCAAATTAAATATAATAGAATCTTCATACATTATAAATAAAATGGAAAAATTTTTTACAAAATTAATATTATCATTTATCGTCATCACATATTTTTGATAATATTTTTAACAATGTTTTTTCAAAAGATGTCCTTTCTTCTTTATTAAAAGTTAATATTAACTCTTCACTAACTTTTAAGGTTTGAGCATAATCTCGTAATAAACGATCAGATGGTATGCGTTCGCCTCTTTCAATAGCATTAATATAAGCAGGTGTAACTCTTAATATTTTTGCTAAATCAGTTACTTTTATGTCTCTAGCAATTCTTAACAAGCGGAAAATATTTAACTTTTTATTATCATCAATAATCATCTGATTTCCCATTTTATTAAGTTACACTCCTTTTCATTTTATCATATACAATATTTCCTAATTTTTTTGGTATTTTTTATTTATTCATTTTTATTTTATATAGTTAATATATTATTTTTAATATCTATTAAAATTTATTATTAAGTTTTTAAAGCTACTTTTTCTCTTTTCTATAATTTAATATTAAAATTTTTAAATCTAATTTTTTCTTTTCTAAAATATCATATACAAACATATACAACCCTCCTTTTTTACATAAATTTTTATTATTAACTATAAAAATTAGAATAAATTCTTTAGAAAGCAATCACATCATAAACTATAGGCAATTATTTATTGCCTATAGTTTATAAGTAATAAAAGCTACATTACTTTAAGTAAGAGATTAATCAAACCTGCTACTTCATTTACATCAAAATCAGCCTTTTCTTCATCGCTCAAATGAGAGTATTCTTCCATGATCTGTATCACCAAATCAGCTTTTTGCTCTTTTGATTTCCCTGGCTTTTCGACTATCGTTTCTTTTAACATAATCGTTACCTCCTATGTGATTTGCATTTCTAAAAGAAATACCAGATTCTTATACTAATATATTATCACAATTTGTTTAGAAACACAACATTGTATTTATTCAATACATAAAGGAAACTTGTCAATCATACAGAATAAACAACTACTTGACTAAAATATCACTGTACTATTAAAGAAAAATGCATACTCATATCATAAGAAAAAGCACTAGAAATACATCTAGTGCTTTTTTAATCTTAAATATTACATTCAAATACAACTCTTGTTAAAGTTAAACCTTCTTCGTATTGTGCTACAATTAATTTTTAACTATATTTAACCACAGTTAAAGTTAAATATTCGCTGACGCTATAGCTCGTGGCATTACAGATTAATTCAAATACAACGTTTGTTAAAGTTAAATTGTTTATTCGATTAAATACTGTGTTCTAGCACTGTATTCAAATACAACTCTTTTTAAAGTTAAATCCTAGAAAAATCAATCTTTATGATTTTTATTATACTATTAAAAGTAAAGATTTAATAAAAATGCTTAATTTTCAAGGCTTAAGAAGATTTTTCTTGATTTTAGCTGGTAAAAATAAAGAAATATGTATAGTATACTAACCTAAAATCATTTGATGATATTTTATATACTATTTCATTAAATTTGACATTTTTTCATAAAATACTATTATTCAATTACTTTTTATGTATAATAAAAATAGTACCAAGAAATATTATCAAATACATTTCTTGGTACTACTCTATGAGAATCAATAAACTGGACTAGATAATTATATATCACATAATATGGATTATCAAAAAACTTTCCCGCCATTGGAAAGAGAGAATTATACAATGGCAACACAAGGAAAAATACGAATTTTTAAACGAGAAGGAAAAAAGCGTACTACTTATGCTTATAGTATAGAAGCAGGCTTAGATCCTATAACAGGAAAAAGAAAAAGAATATCTAAAAGTGGATTTAAAACCGCCAAAGAAGCTCGTCAAGCTGCTCAACCTATACTGAATAAACTTCTACTTGGCCAAAATATTATCGAATCTAATATTACTTTTTCCGAATATATTGATAAATGGTTTTCTACGCATACTGCACATCTAAAACCAACATCAATTGAAACAATATCTAATAGATTACGATTTGCTAAAAAATTCTTTGGTAATATAAAATTAAAAGATATTACACCATTTTATTGGCAAAAATTTTTATTATTCTTGGCCCAAACCCAACCTCAAAAAAGCATTATAAATAATAGCTTCTATCCTAAACATATTTTAAAAACAGCTTATAAATTAAAACTTATCTCCACAAATCCTACAAAAGATATTGCCTTGCCCAAATCTTCTATAAAAAAAATAGTTTCTACTGAAGATTTATACTTTAATCAAGAAGAACTATCTCATATTTTAAAAATTGTAAAATCATATAAAAGTTCACCATATATGTATTATATTTGTTTTTTAATGTCATATACAGGTATGCGTTTAGGTGAATTATCTGCTCTGCGATGGAGTGATATTGATTACAAAAATAAAACAATTATTATAAATTCTACTATGTACTCAAAAAATAAAAATATATGGCTTCGTCAAGATACACCAAAAACTTTATCTAGTATTAGAACTATTTCTATCGGAGATGATACAATTTCTGTATTAAAAGAATGGCATGTCTATCAATTGTCAAATCGACTATTAAATAAAACAATGAATAACTATCCTAAAGACGATTTTGTCTTTACAAAATATTACGCCAAAGAAAATAAAGAGCTTCCCATTTTACCAACTTCTATCAAATCTACTTTTACTAGAATGAGAATTAAATTTAATATACCTAAATTACATTCTCATATATTTAGACATACTCATGTATCTCTTCTATCAGAAGCTGGTATTTCTTTAGAAATAATACAAAATAGACTTGGGCATAAAGATAATAATACAACACAAAAAATCTATCTTCACATTACAAAAAAATCAAAAATAAACGCAGCTATAACCTTTGAAAAATACATGTCAAAAAATGGCAACAAAATGGCAACAAATTAAAAATATATATTTAAAGAATAATATTCTATGATTATTCAAATACGTATAAAATTAAAATAAAATGTATAAAAAAAGGTTACTTCTCAAAGAAGTAACCTTTTATTTTATAACTTATTAATCATCATTGCCAAACATAGCCATAATCATCTGTAAAAGTCTTAAAATCTCGATATAGAGCCATACAAGAGTTAAGAGTAAACCAAAAGCACAGAAGTATTCATAGTACTTCGGAGCCCCATAAGCTACAGCTTGTTCAATATTATCAAAGTCTAAGAGCAAATTAAATGCTGCTACACCTGCGATAATAAAGCCAATCGCTATACCAAAAATACCACTTGTTGGCATCATATGGAAACCGAATAAACTTGCAATGATATTCACGAAATAGAAAATCGCTACAGCACCTGTCATGGAAATAATCACAGAACGCACTGTTTCTGTAACTTTTATAATACGTGTTTTCCATAAAACAAGCATTAAAATCATTGTAGCCAAAGTAATTCCTACTGCAATAGCAGAAATGCCAAAATACATTCTTTCAAATTGAGCAGAAATAATACCAAGCACTGCACCTTCAAAAACTGCATATCCAGGTGTTGTCATTGGTGCTAAATGTGGTTTAAAGCAAGTAACAAGCGTTAAAACTACACCCACAATCATACCTAATATCAATACACCATAAGCAGCTGGGCTATTGGCTAAAAATACACCTGAAGCAATTGCTGATGCAATAGTAACAAGTGTCAAACCAAATGCCTTTGTAATCGTGCCTTTCAAAGTGGCAGGAGAATCTACATATTCCGTAGACGCCTTGCCTATTATTTTCATAGCTGGATTTGCCATTAAAATCCTCTCCTTAAACATACATAAATTCTTTCTTTTTATTATATCATACTATTTTATAGTAGAATAGGTAAGATTTATTAAATCTATATTAAATTTAAATCAAAAATTCATGCATATCTATTCAGGAAAATTATATATTAGTTAAGTATCTTTAGATATACTCAAATTTTTAACTTATAGTTTTTGTACTACTTCTAACAATCAATTTAGGTTCTAAAATAATGATTTTACTATCTATATTTTCTTCACTATTTACTAATTGATTAATTACTTCTGTTGCCTTTTGCCCAATTGCATCTATCGGTTGACGAACTGTTGTCAAAGGAACTTCTAATAATGACGCAAAAGCAATATCATCATAACCCACAATAGAAATATCTCTAGGTACTATTAAATTATGTTCTTTAATACTAGCTAATGCCCCCATAGCTGAGAAATCATTTGCTGCAAATATTGCTGTTATATTTTTCGCTAATAAATTATCACAGCCTATTTTCCCTTTTTCAAAAGAATAATCACCTTCAAAAATTAGATTTTCATCTATTTTTATACCATTATCCTTCAATGCTTGTTTATAGCCTGCTAGTCTTTGTCGTGCATCATCTAAAATTAAAGGTCCAGTTATACAGCCTATTTTTTTATGCCCTAATTTTATCAAATGTTCTGTCGCTAAATATGCACCTTGCAAATGGTCAACACTGATTTTATATTTGCCAATATCAAACATATCACGGTCAATTAGACAATATGGTATCTTATTATCCTCTAAAAAATTTATGCTTTCTTCAACTTCTTTTTCCGTGCTATTAGCTGCCATACTCAAAAAGATACCATCGACCATATAATCACAGAGCATTTTTAAATGCTTTAATTCTTGTTTATGATTATTATCTGAATTACAAATCAATAAATTCCAGTCATATTTATGACATTCATCTTCTAAAACTTTAGCTGTATATGAAAAAAACTGATTTCTAATATCCGGTAATACAAAACCAATGATATTGCTTTGCTTTTTTACTAAGCCTACAGCCATCTTATTTGGTCTATATCCCATTTCTTTTACAGCTTTAGCAATGATTAATTTTGTTTCTCGAGGAATATGATTTGCTTTATCATTTAATACCAAAGAAATTGTTGTAACTGAAAAACCTGTTTTTTGTGCTATATCCTTGATAGTAACACGTGACTTCATATTTATTCAAACCTTTATTATTTATTTATAAATATTATAGAAAAAATGTTTTTTCAGTTCAATCCACTTCTGCAATTTTAGGAATAGAAATGCTTGCTCCTTTTCTTGATACTGTAATTGAAGACGCTTTACTTGCTTTTTGTAAACTTTCTTCAATAGATTTACCTTGTTGTCTTAAAGCAATGAAATATCCTGTAAAAGTATCTCCAGCAGCTGTTGTATCTACAGCATCAACTTTATATGCAGGTTGGAAAATATTTATATCTTTATGACGATAATATGCACCTTTATCACCAAAAGTTAAAATAATTTCTAATTCAGGATATTTGCTAGCTAAACTATCTAATATATCTTCAACTTTTTCTTTATCAGCTAAATATGCCCCTTCATGTTCATTGACAAAAATTCCATCTATTGCCTGCATATTATATTTATTAAGATTTTCATTGATTGGTGAAGGATTTAGATAAATTTTCATTTGTTTAGCTTTTGCTACTTCAATAATATAATCAATATTGGAAATTTCATTTTGTAAAATTAAAATATCACCTTGTACAAAATCTTGCATCACTTCATCAATATAAGCTTTGTCCACTTCATAATTAGCTCCATGGAATAAAATAATGCAATTTTGTCCATGTTTATCAACTTGAATAATAGCCTGTCCACTTGCTGTTTCTACTGTTTTAATCAAAGATGTATCTACATTATTATCTTTTAAAGCCTGTAATAAAATCTCTCCATCTTTACCAACACAACCAGCATGCATGATATTTCCGCCAGCTTTAGCTACGGCAATTGACTGATTTAAACCTTTACCGCCTACACTTTCACTAAAACTTACGGAGTCGATAGTTTCTCCACCTTTTACAATTTCTTCAACAGCATAAACCTTATCAATATTTAACGAACCGAAATTTAAAATCTTCATAAATAACTTCTCCTTTATTTTTATCTATTTTAATAAAACGTTTTACTTAATTTTTAAAAACTATAATTATAATACAATCATTTTTTCAATTAGTCAATATTATCTAAAAATAAAAAATTATTTATAAGAAAAAGCTTTCTACATAGATAAAAAATCTTGTAGAAAGCCCTTTTTATTTCACAAGCTCTATTAATTTTTGTTTTACTGCTGGTAAAAAGAATTTACAGTTTCTCATCTGTGTTTCACTGATACCAAAAGTTTCGCCATCTTCAATTAAAGCGATTAAATTATCCACAGCACCAGCCATTACACAAAGTTCTTTAAATGTAAAATCATTTACATGATTAGTAAATTTATCTAAAGATAAATGTGCTAAATCTTTTGCTTTTTCTTCTTCTTTTTTTGAAGTCAATCCAGCAAAATCAGTCTGTAAAAAAATACTTAAAGCAAATCTTATTACATTTGCTTCTTCTCCAGAAAATAAAGCCTTTTGAGAATTTAATGGTAACATTTTAAAACCTCGCTATTTATGTATTATACTAAATATCAATGTTTTTCATTATACCATAAATTCTATTGTTAATATATTATTATTTTGTCAAAGTGAATGTATCTATCTGTGTACTATCTGGCAAATAACAATTAAAAGTTAAACTATTTTCATCAGCTTCTAAAACTAAATAATTATTAGTTTCTGGCTGTAGTGGTACATATTCATCAAGTGGATTTTTATACCATAAACTTGGATAACGTACATTACCTGCCACGCCTGTAAGTATATACAATGTTCCCTGTTCATTTTGTGCAAAATCTCTGATTAAAGCTCTGCGTCTATAAGTGTGTAAATGTGCTGTTAATACTGCATCAACATCATATTTATCAAATATCGGCATATAAATTTCGCCATGTCTAGAAAAACTTATTTCATCACCTAGTGGTTTTGCATCTCTGCCATAATTTAAAATATCTCTATGCATTAATACAACTTTCCATTTTTTATCTGTAGTAGCTAAATCATTTTCTAGCCATTTAATCTGTTCATTCAATAAATCTGGCTCAAATTCTGCCATTTCATCATCTTGAGTATTAATCACAATAAAATGAACATCACCATAATCAAATGAATAATATTGATTTTGATATTTATCATTGCCATTTGTTGGTAATTTAAACATTTCTAAATACACATTCGGCATCGCTACTTTCCAATCAGTAGTATAAGTCTCATGATTTCCTTGCACTGGTGCTACTGGTATATTATTTACCATTGGTTCTACACCATCAAACCAGCCATTCCACTGCACTAAATCATATCCATTATCTACTAAATCGCCCATATTTATAAAGAAATCACTATCTTGATTATTTTGCCATGCATTCATTGCCAGCGATTTCCATTCAGTATAATCATTTGATTGAGAGTCAGGGAAAATCAAAGTCTTGAATTTATTATTGTTTTCTTTGGCTGTTTTTAATTTATACCAATCACTGCGATTATTTTCAAAGCCTAATCTATAATCATAGACCATATCAGCTTTTAAATTTTCTAAAGTTACAGCATAAATATAAATCTTCTTATTATCAATATCTAAAACACTTTTCTGTGGTTTAGCTTGTAAAATTTCATCTTCATTTTCTTGCTTATACTCTAAAATAAAATCTTCTCTATCATTCAAAGATTGCCACATAATAGTTCTACTATTAACACTATCTTTTGTAATTACTTGATGTAAATTCATATATTCTTCACTATTTAGTAAATTATATACTTTTGTAGCAAAAAATATCTGTTCTATTTTATTTCTAAGTGGTGAATATGACATTATTCCTACTGCACAGATAATTATTAATAACAATACACTAATAATTATTCTTTTTTTCATTAAATCACCTCATATTTTTTTATCAAACATTTTTCCCCATTTCATATGCTTCTTGCATAGCTTTAGTGCCTTTTATTTCTCCTTTTTGCCAAGCACCCACACCATAAATAACACCTTTTTCAGTTGGATTTTCTAAACAATCTAATAAGCCTCTAAAGCATTCAATACTTTTTTCCATCATATTTAAATCAGTCTCTGCTGCTGTGATTATAAAATAAAATTCTTTATTACTTAAATTTGTATATTGAGGCACAATTCTATCAATTAAAGTCTTCATCTGAGCATTAATTGTATAAAAATAAACAGGACTAGCCATGACGATAACATCAGCTTTGAGTAATTTAACTAAAATCTCTTTCATATCATCTTTTTGCACACATTCATGTGTAGTATTGCAAACACCACAACCTGTACAATATTTAATATTTTTATCTGCTAAAAAAATTTTTTCTACATCATGACCAGCTTCAGTAGCACCTTTCATAAATTCATCACATAAAATATCAGAATTTCCATTTCTTCTTGGACTAGCTGACAATATAACAACATTCTTTTTCATTGTAATCTCTCCTCTAAATAATACATTTCTTTTGTTATTTATACTATAAACCTTAGAGTAAACTTCATGTCAATAAAAAAATGCTTAAATATTTATTAATTCATAATAAATACTTAAGCATTGTATCTCTTATTTCCAAATTAACTGCATTAAATTTTTATACTCATTATTCAAATGTTTTATAATCACATCAAACATAGTATAAATCAAGTTACCTTCTTTTTCTATTTCGTTGAGAAGAATACCGCAATCTAAAATTAAATTATCTTCATTGTCAAAATAATATTTAAATGATTTATATGTTTTATTTAATTCATTTATCCCTATTCTTAGTTCTGTTTCATTATCTTTATTTAAAGCCTTAGCTGCTACAAAAACCCTTATCATGCCATAAATACTATCATCTAAAATAACAAGTACAGGCAATTTTTGTCCTTTAATATCAAGATTTGAACGAAAAACTACTGTATTAAATTCATTATTTTCAAATTCATTTACTTGAAAACTATTAATATTTTTTTCCTCTAAAAATTTTTTAAATGCTTCAGCTCTATTATTCATTATATATAACTCCTCTCTTCATCAATAGTTTTATATCTATTTCACAATTTCATATGGCCAATTTACAATACCACCAAAATTATAAACATTTACATAACCCATCTTAGCTAATTTAATTGAAGCGTCTGTAGCTCTTCTACCACTTCTACAATAAACTAATATCATTTGTTCTTTATCAGATAATAATTCTTGTAATAGTTTATTATCAGGGCTAATTTCTTCATTTGGCAAAGATATAGCATTTTTAATATGACCATCTTCATATTCTGGTTTAGTTCTTACATCTAAAATCACATAATTTTCTTCACTGTCCATAAACTGTTTTGCTTGTTCAGGATCAATTTGTCGAAAGCTGATATTTTCACCTACATCTACAACTTCATTATCAGCTTTTGCTATTTGATTAAAAGCTATTAAACCCATACCTAATACCATAACTACTAATATATACTTCACATATTTAAACATAATTACACCTCACCAACGTTTAAACAATTCATTTTCTACTACTTCTGGATGATGATATTGTTTATCCTTTAAATTATAACTGCCAAAATTAATCGCCTGCATTGGACACCACTGAATACATGCTAAACAGTATATACAATTATTATTTGACTTAAACTTTATTTTTCCTGCTTCTTCAATGATATTGTTTATAGGGCAAAGTTTTACACATCGCTTGCAATGAATACAATTCTTTTTGACTGTCTTCTTTTGTAAACATTTCTTTATAAATAACCATGAAAAATATTTCTTTATTACATACCACCATGATTTTTTCACTAAAACATTATTATCAGTCTTGCGTTTATTTAATTCTTCTGCAATTTGCAATACTTTATCTTTATACGTATTCAATGAGTTATAATCGTATTTTTTACCCCAAAAACTTAAGATATTATCTGGTAAATATACCTCATTTCTATATGCTAAATCTATATTTTTAGCTTTTAATAAATCTTGCATTGTTATAAAAGTATTTCCTACTTTACCGCCACAAGTAACTACAGCATAACAATATATTTTCTTATCGCTTTTTATCTCTAATTTTTTTATAAAATCCTGCATTAAATCTAAAACATCATAACAATGTACAGGAAAAACAAATCCCATTACACTATCATCATGCTTATAATCTTTTACAGTGCTGATATCTTGCATTTTATCTTGTGTTAAATATGCCAATAATTTCGCTACTTGATACGAATTTCCAGTTCCTGAAAAATAATATATCATTACTTATTAAATTCTCCATTTCTTTTATTCCTTAAATAGATTTTATAAATTCCTATAATACGCTCCCCATTTATTCATCAAGTTTATTATAGGCTCTATTGTTTTGCCTATTTCCGTCAAGGAATATTCCACTTTAGGTGGAACTACAGCGTAGACTTTGCGAGATATGATTTTATCTTTTTCCAATTCACGTAAATTAGATGTTAATACTTTTTGTGTACAAGGAATAGCTCTATTTAATTCTGAAAATCTTTTTGTTCCTTTTAACAATTCTTTAACTACTAATATTTTTATCTTTGTCCCAAAAATTTGTAAAGATACAGCTACATCACAAGGTAATAATTCTTTTTCCATATTGCTCCTCTTCCATTTCTTTACTATCTTTGAAGAAACTATAATACTTTAAAGTACCTTCTTCATAAACATTTTTATCCATGATATTATTATAACAAATTTACAAATCTATATCAGAAAGGATTTTTATGATGAAAATTCAACAAATACGCAACGCTACTTTAATCATAACGTATGCAAATAAAAGATTTCTAATTGATCCGATGTTTGCACCTAAAGATTTTTATCCACCAATACCAAAATGTTTTAATCCCAATACTAAATGGCCGCTTGTAGATTTACCCTTTGCCATTTCCAAAATCATTGATAATATTGATGCTGTAATTTTAACACATTATCATATCGACCATTTTGATGAATTTGCAGTTCAGGCACTACCTAAAAGCTTAAAAATCTACGTTCAAGATGATATTGATAAACAATTATTGATAAATCATGGCTTTACTAATATCGAAATTTTAACAAAAGAAGGCAATTCATTTGATGATATCAAACTCTATAAAATTGATTGTCAGCATGGTATAAAAGCTCTAACAGTGCCGTATTTTGAATTTACGAGTAATTATTTTAACATGAGTGTACGCTATGAAGCTATGGGGGTTATTTTCCAACATAAAGATGAAGAAACTTTATATCTAGCTGGCGACACTATATTTTGTGATTTTGTTAAAAATGCTATTGCTCAATATGCACCTGCTAAAATTATCATCAACTGTGCAGATGCTCAATTTGAACATAGTGGCTCTATCATCATGGGAACTGATGATATTTTAAAACTTCATCAATATGCTCCTAATTTAAAAATAATAGCTAGTCATTTAGATACTGTAGGTCATGCCACTTTAAACCGTCAACAATTAAGCGAATTTATCACTCAACATAAATTAACCGATTATATCTTCGTACCAAAAGACGGAGAAATAATCTAAACGAAAATACATTTATCAGAAAAATCCCTTTAAATATTGAAATTAATTATCATTTTTATTATACTTGATATATAAATTATATATCCTAAAGAAAAGAAGTGATATTCTTGCAAAAAGAACATTTTGATATCACAGGTATGACATGTTCGGCTTGCTCTAGTAGAGTAGAAAAAGCTGTCGGTAAATTACCTGGTATAATCAATCACTCAGTGAATTTACTAAAAAATTCTATGGTTGTGGAATTTGATGAAAAATTATTATCCACAAATGAAATCATTCAAGCTGTAGAAAAAGCTGGCTATGGTGCTTCTTTGCATTATAATCAGTCTTTGAGCAAACAAAGTCCTACAAAAATTGAAAATAAAGCAGAAGATATTCATACACAAATGAAAAAACGTTTATTTATCTCTATTATTTTCATGTTACCTCTATTTTATATTTCTATGGGACATATGTTTTCCTTACCTATGCCCTCTTTACTTCTAGGTACAGAAAATGCTCTTTCGTTTGCTTTTACTCAATTTTTATTATTAATTCCTATAGTATTCGTCAATTTCAAATATTATAGTGTAGGCTTCAAAACATTGTTTCAACTTTCACCTAATATGGATTCTTTGATTGCTCTTGGCTCAAGTGCTGCCATTATCTATGGTATTTATGCCATTTATAAAATAAGCTTTGCCTTAGGTCATGGAGATTTATCTACAGCTCATCATTTCAGCATGGATTTATATTTTGAATCAGCAGGTATGATTTTGACCTTGATTACTTTAGGGAAATTTCTCGAAAGTAGAGCTAAAAACAAAACATCTGATGCTATCACCAAATTGATGAATTTAGCACCGAAAACAGCTCTTCGCTTAGAAAATAATCAAGAACAAGAAATTTCTATTGATGATGTAAAACTAAATGACATTCTAATCGTCAAAGCAGGTGCAAGTATTCCTACAGATGGTATTATTATTGAAGGTCATGGCGTTATTGATGAATCTTCTCTTACTGGTGAACCTATTCCTTGTGATAAAACCATTGACCAAACTGTAATCGGTGGTACAATCAATAAATCAGGCTATTTTAAAATGCGTGTTACTAAAATTGGCGAAAATACTACTTTAGCTCAAATCATAAATTTAGTAGATGATGCCACTAGTTCCAAAGCACCTATTGCCAAAATCGCTGATAAAATCAGTGCCATCTTTGTTCCTATTGTAATAACACTCGCTATTATTGCCACTATCATCTGGCTATTTAAGGGCGAAAGTTTAGAATTTGCTTTATCTATTGGTATCTGTGTATTGGTTATTTCTTGTCCTTGTGCTTTAGGACTTGCTACACCTACAGCTATTATGGTAGGCACAGGCAAGGGTGCAAGTCTAGGTATTTTATCTAAATCAGCCCAAGCTTTAGAAACTCTTCACAATATCAATACAGTTGTTCTCGATAAAACAGGCACAATAACTCAAGGCAAACCTCAAGTAACAGATATTTATACTTCAAAAGAAGTAACACTTCAACAATTGTTGACCGTTGCCTCTTCATTAGAAAAATTATCTGAACACCCTTTAGGTGAAGCCATTCTTCAAGTAGCCGATAAACACAATATATCGACTTTAGCTGTAGAAAATTTTAAACAAATAGCAGGGCAAGGATTATCTGGCATTATTGACAATTCCATTTGTCTTGCAGGTAATCAAAAATTATTAATCGCTCATGATATTAAAAATGAACAGCTATTTTCCCTAGGTAATAAATTAGCCCAGCAAGGAAAAACACCTTTATACTTCACTAAAGATGATAAAATCCTTGGCTTAATAGCTATCGCTGATACAATTAAAGCAACAAGTCCTCAAGCCATTCAAGAATTAAAAAATCTCGGTATCAATATCTATATGTTAACTGGTGATAATCAACTCACAGCAAAACAGATATCTAAGCAAATAAATCTTGAAGAAAATAATATAATTTCTGATGTATTACCTCAAGATAAAGAAGCCCAAATTCGTCAACTTCAAAATCAAGGGCAAAAAGTAGCCATGGTAGGTGATGGCATAAATGACGCACCTGCACTTGCTCGTGCTGATGTTGGTATCGCTATTGGAGCTGGTACAGATATTGCTATTGACTCCGCTGATATTATTTTGATGAAAAACAATTTACTAGATGTAGTAACTGCTATAAAATTAAGTAAAGCCGTTATCAAAAATATCCGTGAAAATCTCTTTTGGGCATTTATCTATAATATCATAGGTATTCCTATTGCCATGGGCTTATTTTATACTGCTTTTGGTTTAAAACTAAATCCTATGATTGGTGCTCTAGCCATGAGTTTTAGCTCCGTTTTTGTCGTAACTAATGCTCTTCGTTTGCGTTTTTTCCAAAATAATTATCAAACTGCATCCATAAATAAAGATAATTCATCTACTGCCATAAATATTCAAGCAATAGATTTAAATACATCAAAAGGAGACGATAATATGGGATTATTAAATAATTTATTCCACAAAAATAGTGAAAAACAAACTGAAAAAATCATATCTATTGAAGGTATGATGTGCCAACACTGTGTAAAACATGCCACAGAAGCACTGGAAAAAATAGATGGTGTCAGTGATGTAAAAGTAAGTCTTGAAAATAAAAATGCTGTTATTCATGTAAATCAAAATGTTACAGATGAGCAAATAACTAATGCCATTGTTGAAGCAGGCTATGAAGTTACTGCTATAAAATAAATAATATAAAATAATTAAAAATCCTTTCTATAATCTATTGAAAATTTTTAAGTCTATGTTATAATATTAAAAATCATATTTTATAGAAAGGATTTTTTTATGTTTAAAACACTTGTAAAAATCATCTGCGTTATAACAATTTGTTTATTCACTACAAATTGCACCTCTGCTGAAAATTCAACTCCATCAAGCAATCAAAACACTTCCATGCAAACAACTCAAACAACAAAAAATTCCATTGATTTATCTTCTTATTTTGAAAATATTAATGGTACGGCTGTATTTTATACACCTGATACAAATACATATAATATTTACAATGATGAATTAAGCACCAAACAATCTTCTCCTTGCTCTACCTTTAAAATTTTCTCCACTTATGTAGCTTTAGACAATAAGACTATTGACATTAATAATTCTCTTCGAAAATGGAATGGCACTATTTACTGGTATGATGCATGGAATAAAGATATCGATTTAGATACAGCATTTAAAACATCTTGTGTTTGGTATTATCGCCAAGTCATTGATGAAATTGGACAAGATACTATGCAAAAATATATCGATAAATTCGATTATGGCAATAAAGATATTTCCGATTGGGACGGAAAAACAGATTTAGATGATGATCCTAGAGATTTAAAAGGCTTCTGGCTAGAAACTTCTTTAAAGATTTCACCATTAGAACAAGTACAATTATTAAATCGCCTATTTTCTACCAATGAAAATCCTATGACTTTAGCTAAACTAAAAGAATTAATGTTAGTTTATGAAGATAATAACACTGGTCTAAAAATTTATGGCAAAACTGGTTTTGGTAAAGTAAACGGTGAAAATACTGATGCTTGGTTCACTGGTTTTTATGAGATCAATAATCAACGAACATATTATTCTGTACGTTTAGATGACCCTAAAAATCCTCAAGCATTAAGTTCCACGGCCAAAGAAATCGCTATTAATATCATTAAAAATCTAAATAAATGACAAAAGGCTTTTCTTAGTATCATTTTCACTACTACTAAGAAAAGCCTTCTTTATTATTTATTTAACATACGTATTGCTCTTGCAATTACTTCTTTATACTCTCTTTTTATTCTACTTGCTAATAAATAACTTATGATTGTAGCCAAAATAGCAAATACCCCACCTGTGATACCTACGCTGTTTAATCCTGCTAAATCAACAGATAATGAACCTGCAAAGGAACCTACAGCAATACCTACATTATAAGAAGATGATGTAAGTGAACCTGCTAATGCTAAAGTTCCCGGATAGAATTTCTTGGACACCTGTAAATAATACATCTGTGTTGGTGTGTTTAATAAATACATCAATACACCTAAACAGCAAATAACCACACTGCCTAAAATAAATGATTCCATAGTAAAAGTCAATAAAATAGAAAATATTGCTTGTCCTGCAAATATCATCCATAAAATACGCATACCGCCCCAATAATTGAGCATAGGAGATAACAAATTACTAATCATTGCCGCTACACCAAAGATAACAAATGCTAAAGTCAATAAATTAGCAGATAAGCCCATTTTATCTAATAAAATTGGAGATAAATAAGTATAGAAACAATATGCAGAAGAACCACTTAAAATCATTACACTTACTGCCATAATAATACGTCTATCTTTTAATAATACTAATTGTTCCATAATATTATTAGTTGGTGGTAAGTTTTTCGTTGGTAAAAATTTAATCATTAATAATAACAATAAAACACTAACAACAACGATAAAGGCAAATGCTACACGCCAACTTGCAAATTGTACGATAAACATACTAAATGGAACACCAAATACTGAAGCAATATTAAAGCCAGCAAAAATCCAAGATATTACCGAAGAAGTGTATTTTCTTGGTGCAACATCTGGAGCAAATGTCATTGACATTGAAATTAAAGCACTAGATACAGCTGCCAAAAATATTCGTGAAGCCAACATAACGGGATAATTAGGTGCTAACATACAAGCCACATTACCTAGTGTAAATAAAAACATTAAGCTTAAAACCGTACGATATCTAGGAAATCTTGATAGATATGCCGTAATCAAAGGTGCGCCCACTGAATAAACTATGGCAAATGCAGAAATCAATAAACCTGTTTGCGTAATTGATACATTCAAATCTTCTGCAATATTCGGCAAAATACCAATAACCACATATTCACAAGTACCCAATACAAAACTAAGCATAATCAACATGATTACTCTGATATTAAACATAATGTTATGATCTCCTTTACTATTTTTTTATTTATATTCTCTGTACTTATTATTAGTAATAATAAGTAATTTAACTCGTTAAACGTTTACTATTATATATATTTTTTTTTATAAATACTATGCTTTCATATATTAAAAACATTGCTAAATGTCTTTTCTTTTTTACACAATAAACACAAAATTAAAAGAGCAGATTTTAAAATCTACTCTTTTTCTCAAAATCATTTAATTTTATTTATTAATTTACCGATTGGAGGAATTTCACAAACTACTTCATCTCCAGATTTTAGCCATTTTCCTGGTTTATATCCCATGCCCACACCTGATGGCGTACCTGTAGCAATGATATCTCCTGCTTCTAAAGTCATTCCTTGTGATAATTCTGATACTACTTTTGGTATATCATTTAAAAATAATTTTGTATTTGAATTTTGGCGAAGTTCCCCATTTACACTGCATTTTATATCCACCTCTACAGGAAATGGCAAAGCTGATTTATGCAAAATAACAGGGCCCATAGCACTATAAGTATCTAGAGATTTCCCCTTAAACCATTGCATATGTTTTAATTGCAATCTACGTGAAGAAAAATCATTGAAAATACTATAACCAAAAATATAATCTTCTACTTTATCCACAGGTATATTTTTGCCAGTTTTACCTATGATTACCGCCAATTCCACTTCATAATCTAAAGCATTATCTATATCCAAACAAGCTTGTACATCTTCATTTGTACCGATTATTTTAATCGCACGCTTGCCAAAATAAACTGCATCATTACTTGTTTTCTTGAAATTTTTTGCACGTTCACTAGCTTCTTCTAAATGATCTTGATAATTTACACCCACACATAAAATATCATGTATTGGTCTTTCTATTGGTGATAATAATTTAACTTCACTCAATTTATAGCTCTTAAAATTATTATTTTCATCATCTAATTTTGTCTGTATATCTTTTATATCATCTTCATTTAATTGTTCAATCACATCTTGCATACAGCAAAAAGTTTTATCTGCATATAAATCATTAAGTGCTATTATCTCATCTTCATCATTTGCTAAAACACCTATCAATTTCTTATTTTCTATTTTAAAATTTACAAACTTCATTATCCTTCATTCCTTTCCTCACATACTAACTAAAATATATATTATACATTTTCAATCCAAAATCCTTCTATTTTATAATCCTATTCAACAAATAGGTTTTAATGAAAATAAATTTATATAATTATTTCACCAATCTAAATTTATTATTGTATTTGCTCTAATAAATTATTTTATATTCATCTTGACATTATATACTATTCATACTAAAATAATAGTAAATAAGATATAAATTTCTTTTATTCTTTTAATTTATAAATATATTTTAAATCTATATATAAACAAGTAATTATCATATTTTCATAAACTTTAAACCTACTATAAAAGTAGGATAGGAGGATATATTTCATGACTAAATCTCTTTTAAATATTACGGACTTATACGCTAGTGCTGAAGATAAAACAATTTTACAAAATTTAAATTTAAATATAAATAAAGGTGAAACTCATATTTTAATGGGCCCTAATGGTGCAGGAAAATCTACATTAGGCAATGTCATTATGGGTAATTCTCAATATAAAGTAGACCGTGGAAGTATATTTTTCAAAGATGAAGATATTACTTCTACTAGAACTGATGAACGTGCTCAAAAAGGATTATTCTTATCTTTCCAAAGCCCTATAGAAATTCCTGGTGTTTCTATCTCTCAATTTATCCGTACTGCTATGGAAACAAAAGAAAAAATCCGCCTAAAAGCTTTTCGCGATAAATTAAAAACTGTTACTAAGACACTCGGTATCAATGAACAATGGATTAATCGTGAATTAAATGTAGGATTTTCTGGTGGCGAACGCAAAAAAATTGAAATGCTTCAATTATTAATGCTAAATCCTAAATTAGCTATCTTAGATGAAACAGACTCTGGTCTTGATGTTGACGCTGTAAAAACTGTTTCTCGCGGTATACAGACATTCCAACAAGATGACCAAAAATCTTTATTAATCATCACTCACAACAGCAAAATCCTTGAATATCTCCATATTGATTATGTTCATATCTTAATCAATGGAAAAATCATCAAAACAGGAGATGCTTCTTTAATAAAAATCATCAACGAACAAGGCTATGAACCTCTTATCACTGGACAAGGAGAATAAAATCATGAATGAAGCAGAAAAAAGACAAAATGAATATATAAATCAAACTGCTGAACGTGTAGAAAATCGTTATGATTTTAAAAAAGCAGAAAAAGATGCTTATCGTCTCAAAAAAGGTCTCACGCCAAAAATCGTAGAAGAATTATCTGCTAAAAAAAATGACCCTGAGTGGATGCGTGAATTTCGCTTGCGTTCTTTAGAAATCTACCACAGCTTAGATGTACCACCATGGGGACCATCTATTGATGATTTAAATATCGACAATATCGTAACTTATGTAAAACCAAATACTGATATGCAAGGTTCATGGAAAAATGTACCTGAAGATATCAAAGACACTTTCGATAAATTAGGTATTCCTCAAGCTGAACAAAAATCCCTAGCTGGTGTCGGTGCCCAATACGACTCTGAGGTCGTTTATCACAATCTCAAAGAAGAAGTTGCCAAACTAGGTGTAATTTATACAGATATCGAAACTGCTCTCAAAGGCCCTTATGAACCTATGATACGTGAACATTTTATGAAACTTGTAACACCTCGCGATCATAAATTTGCAGCCTTACATGGTGCAGTTTGGTCTGGTGGCTCTTTCGTATATGTACCACCTGGAGTAAAAGTGGACATTCCACTTCAATCTTATTTCCGCCTAAATGCAGCAGGTGCAGGGCAATTTGAACATACTTTGATTATCGTAGATAAAGGAGCTGACCTTCACTTCATCGAAGGCTGTTCTGCTCCTAAATATAATGTAGCTAATTTACATGCTGGCTGTGTAGAATTATTCGTCGCTGATGATGCAAAATTGCGTTACTCCACAATTGAAAACTGGTCAAAAAATATGTATAATCTCAATACAAAAAGAGCAAAAGTAGGCAAAAATGCTACTATGGAATGGATTTCTGGCTCATTCGGCTCTCATATCTCTTACCTTTATCCAATGACAATTCTTGCAGGTGAAAATGCCAAAGCAGAATTTACAGGAATTACATTTGCAGGTAAAGGGCAAAATCTCGATACAGGAGCTAAGATGGTGCATAATGCCCCTCATACATCTTCTTTAATCAACACAAAATCTATTTCTAAAGATGGTGGTGCTAGCACATTTAGAAGTTCTGTCGTTGTAGCCAAACAAGCCCAGCACAGTAAAGCCCTAGTTTCTTGCCAATCTTTAATGCTCGATAATATTTCTCGTTCAGATACCATTCCAGCAATGGACGTGCGTACAAATAAAGCCAGTGTCGGGCACGAAGCCAAAATTGGTCGCATTAGTGATCAAGCTGTATTTTATCTCATGAGTAGAGGTCTAAGTGAAGCCGCTGCTCGTGCTATGATTGTAAACGGATTTGCTAATCCAATATCCAAAGAATTACCAGTAGAATATGCTGTAGAAATGAATCATTTAATTCAATTAGAAATGGAAGGTGCCATTGGCTAAAAGGAGATATGACTATGAATATAAAATTTGAACATGCAAATAGTTTACCAATGCCAACATGGCGTTGGTTAAAATTAAATGATACAACTATATCTTATGATAATATAGATAAATTAACTCCCCTCAAACCTCAAATCATCAATTCCACGGAAAATATTTCCCTAGCTTCACAAAAAGATATAACTTTTGCCAACTTTCCTCACATCACTACTGGTATCGGCTCAGATGCTGATAATTTTGTAGTAAATAATGCTAGTAACAAAAACTATTTCACTATCAAAGCAAATACAATTACCCAAAAACCCTTAATCTTTATTTATGATTTAACCGATAATCTTGATTTAATTGATGATAATTATATTTACGCTCAAGAAAATAGCCAAGCCACTATAATTATCGTTTACAATTCTCCTTATCATAATCAAGGTTTTCATGCGAGCAGTACAAAGATTTTCGCTGAAAAAAATGCTCAAGTTAAAATAATTCAACTCCAAACACTCGGCAAAGACTATTTTAACTTTGATGATATTGGCACGCTTGCTCAAGAAAATGCTCGTATATCCATTCAACAAATTGCTTTAGGTGCAAATAAAAATTATCTAGGTGCAAATATTGATTTATTACAAAATAATGCACAACTAGATTTCCAAACAGATTATTTAACTACTAAAAATCAAATGCTCGATATGAACTATATTGTCAATATTCAAGGTCAAAAGACCAAAACTAATTTAATGACAAATGGTATCTTAATGCATAACGCTCAAAAAACACATCGTGCAACTTTAGATTTTAAACAAGGTTGCAAAGGTTCTATAGGTACAGAAGCAGAAAATGTATTATTACTTGATGAAGATATCCACAATAAATCAATTCCTCTAATTCTCTGCGGTGAAGATGATATCGAAGGCAATCACTCCGCTTCTATCGGTGAAATGGATAAGGAGCAATTATTTTATCTGCAAACTCGTGGCTTAAATGAAAGACAAATTCGCCAAATGCAAATTGATTCCAAACTTCAATTAATCACAACAAATTTACCTGAAGAACTTCACGCTTATATTTCCACTTATCAACAGGAGGCTTGCTATCATGAAAACTAATTTTCGCCAAGATTTCCCTATATTAAATGATGAAGCAAACCCTGTCGTTTATTTAGATAGTGCTGCTACTACGCAAAAACCACTAAGTGTGATAAAATCCCTAGAAAATTATTACACATCTCAAAATGCAAATCCCCTTCGTGGTCTCTATAAATTGAGTGCTACTGCTACAAGTGAATACGAACAAGCTCGCCACAGTGTAGCACAATTCATCAATGCTAATGAAGATTGTGAGATTATTTTCACTAGAAATACTACTGAATCCTTAAATCTCATCGCCTACACTTACGGCATGGAAAATATCCAAGAAGGCGATGAAATCGTAATCTCCATTCTTGAACATCATAGCAATATACTACCATGGCAAATGATAGCAAAATTAAAAAAAGCTACATTAAAATATATGTATATAAATGATGAAGGCATTATTTCTGATGAAGAAATCCAAACAAAAATCACACCTAAAACAAAGATAGTTTCTATCACTCAAGTTTCAAATGTCTTAGGCATTGCCACTCCCTTAAAAGCTATAATAAAAAAAGCTCATGAAGTAGGTGCTATCGCCATTGTTGATGGTGCTCAAGGTGCTCCTCATATGGCAACAGACGTCCAAGATTTAGATTGCGATTTTTACGCATTCTCCGGTCATAAAATGTTAGCACCTATGGGAATTGGCGTCTTATATGGAAAAAAATCCATACTTGAACAAATGCCTCCATTCTTACGCGGTGGCGAAATGATCGAAACAGTATCCGAACAAGATGCTACATTTGCCCCACTTCCAGCAAAATTTGAAGCTGGTACACCTAACGTATCTGGAGCAATAGCATTAAAAGCCGCTATCGAATATATAAATCAAGTAGGATTTTCCTACATTGAACAACAAGAAGAAAAATTAATGAAAATCGCCATGGAAGAATTATCTAAATTGCCTTATATCACCATTTATGGCTCACCAGATTATAAAAAACATAAAGGCGTATTGAGCTTTAATATTCAAGATATTCACCCTCATGACGTATCTTCACTTGTCGATTATCATGGGAATATAGCCCTTCGTGCAGGCAATCATTGTGCTCATCCATTATTAAAATATCTAAATGCACAATCAACAAATCGCATAAGCTTTTATTTCTATAATACAAAAGAAGATGTTTATCAATTCATTGAACAAATAAAAAAAGTAAGGAGTTATTTAGGATACGATGTTTAATCTCTATAATGAAATCTTAACTGAACACAACCTTCACCCTAATAATAAATGTTCACTAGCAGATGCTACACATCACCAACACGGTATCAATCCTAATTGCGGTGATGAAATCACGCTCTCCTTAAAACTCAATAACAATATTATTGAAGATGCTAGTTTCCAAGGTTCAGGTTGTGCTATTTCCCAAGCTTCCACAGATATCATGATTGATTTAATGCTTGATCAACCAATCGACAAAGCTAAAGAATTATGTCGTTTATTTATTGGCATGGTTCAAGGCACAATCACTGATGAAAAAGAGCTTGCCCCTTTAGATGAAGCTCTTACCTTTAAAAATATATCCAAAATGCCAGCTCGTGTAAAATGTGCCGTACTTAGCTGGCATACTATGGAAACAATCCTAGACAAAGCCCTCCAAAGCTCTCAATAAATAAAAAGTATCATCTTGATTTAAATAGTTCAAAACTAAAATTAAGATGATACTTTTTTATTTTATCTAAAATTTACCAACCAAAATCAAGAAAAATCTCGCTAATCCTTGATAAATAAACATTTTCACTAAATCCCTTCAAATCTCATTATTGCTGGTAAAAAATAAGTAAAATCCTTGTTTATCAACACTTTTAATAGTACAATAAAATCATAAAGATTAATTTTTCTAGCATTTAACTTTAACAAGAGTTGTATTTGAATTACATTCAAAAAGGTGATACGCATCTAATATTACCAATTTAACTTTAACAAGAGTTGTATTTGAATCCATAACAGAGCTAGAGGCTCACATGATGTAGATTATTTAACTTTAACAAGAGTTGTATTTGAATAAGCCACACGGTTTACTTTTACATTTCAGTTAGCTATTTAACTTTAACAAGAGTTGTATTTGAATTCTACACAATGCACCTATTTTAATAAAATCTTGTGGATTTAACTTTAACAAGAGTTGTATTTGAATGAAAAGTATCAAAGTGAGATATAGAAAAAGAAACTACAATTTAACTTTAACAAGAGTTGTATTTGAATAAAAACACTTTATCACCTCTTTAAGCAACCTCGAATTTAACTTTAACAAGAGTTGTATTTGAATTACAGATAGATTAAAAGAAATAAGAGATAAATGCAATTTAACTTTAACAAGAGTTGTATTTGAATACGTTTTAACAATAATCCTGCGGAGCTTATTTCAATTTAACTTTAACAAGAGTTGTATTTGAATAAGCATAAGAAAAGGCAATGCCTTTATATGTAAAATTTAACTTTAACAAGAGTTGTATTTGAATTAAATAGAGTTTTTGTCTATGATGTATCCTTTTGATTTAACTTTAACAAGAGTTGTATTTGAATCTATATCCCAGTGCTGTAACAGCTTCTTCATAACTATATTTAACTTTAACAAGAGTTGTATTTGAATATGCGTCCTGCCCAATTAACACATCCATCTGATGTGATTTAACTTTAACAAGAGTTGTATTTGAATTCTGCAAAACTAGTAATAAAAGCACCTTTACGGAATTTAACTTTAACAAGAGTTGTATTTGAATAATTAACGAAAAAAATGGAAATAGGATTATAAATGGATTTAACTTTAACAAGAGTTGTATTTGAATATGTAGCCAAAACGAGTAATATTTGGTCCCATAACTATTTAACTTTAACAAGAGTTGTATTTGAATGAGATTTACGGTCTTTTAAATGAACCAAACTTACCATTTAACTTTAACAAGAGTTGTATTTGAATAATCGATTTTTAAGCAAGGTTAAAATATATTTTAAAATTTAACTTTAACAAGAGTTGTATTTGAATCATGTTATATACTGGGTTTGAACAAATAGGATATATTATTTAACTTTAACAAGAGTTGTATTTGAATATTCTAATGATTACTTTATATTTATTAACCCCTATATTTAACTTTAACAAGAGTTGTATTTGAATTAACAAGAGATAACATGGGAAAAGTAGTGGTTTGATTTAACTTTAACAAGAGTTGTATTTGAATTACGCTTTATTTGTTACACCGATTACAGTTTCATATTTAACTTTAACAAGAGTTGTATTTAAATTAACTCTCTAGCATTAGTATAACAATGAAAAAAGCCTTAGGAACTGACCCTTCCTAAGGCTTTTGTGCGTCATCATGAGTTTGATTTCGTCTATACTTAGTATAATATATTACATAGATTTTGCAATACAAAGCTTGTTATTGTGCAAATAAATATTTATGATAAACTACATCCTAAAAATCAAATAAAAACGGCAGCAAAATGGCAACAATAAAAAAGTACCTGCATAAAACAGGCACTTTTATAAATAAATATACGAATATTATTTTCTCACAAAAGTCATAATTATAGTATTTTCACTATAATTATGTTTCATTTTCTCATAGTCTTTAGCCTCAATAGGTGTTATAACTACAGTCTTTAAGCTAGGATTTAATTTATTTACTTTTTCTACCACGCCTAAATGTTCATCACCATGAAAACTTCCTTGTATATGGAGAACTTTTGTATCTTTATGTTCTTTTAAAAGTTCAACAATACTTTCCGCCATGGTATCGTCTTTTAAGCATTGAGCTTTATAGAAAGCTTCTATTCTTTCTGGTGTCATCATCATATGACCTTGACCATCACCCATAGACATATAATTTTTGAATTTATCATAATATCTTTCATATTCTACTAAATGTTTTTTCGGCAAATAAATTTTATCTTTATCTTCAATTAAAGCTAAATCACCTACTTTTGTATATTGATTAGCTATTCTTCGTGGAATATTCGATGCTAAAACATACATATCTTTTTCTTTAGCAAATTCTACTAATGGTTTATAATCTGTTTGGTAATTTTCCCATGGACGAGAATTATTTATAAATTCTATTTCTGTTATTTCATCATTCAAATATTTATCCATTACAGGCTGAACATCTCTTTCAAACATTTCCATAGATAATATCATATCTTTATTTTGTTTATACATCTCTTGGAAAAATGATAATTCTGCTTCATGAATAGATTTTTGGTCGTGATATTCATCAAAAAATACTACATCATAATTTTGAGAAATGCTCACCGCTTTATCTAAATCAAATTTTTCCCCTTGATAATAATACTCTACGTCAGATTTTCCATTTTGTGCTTGAGCCATACCTCCCAAACAACTAGTCAATACTAGCCCACTACAAGCAATTATCTGCCAAAACTTTTTCAAAACACCATCTCCTTTTAGTAAAAATTTATTTATTAATTAAAACAAAGTAGCAAGATTTTACCCTGCTACTTTATTTAATTTATCTTATTATCTTAGAAAGTCCATTCTGCACCCAAACGCCAAATCATACCATCTAAACCAATATCACTAATTTTTTTATCAAAAATATTATCTACACCTGCATAAACTCTATTTCCTTCACCAAATTTTTTATTGAGTACAAAATTAGTTGTAGTAAAATTATAATCATTATCATTATAATGGTATTTATTAGCCCATTGTTGCCATAAAATCGCACTATATCCCCAATTATCATGATCATCATATAATAATTGCAATGTAGTCATATTTCTTTCTCTATTATCTAAACGATCACCACTCACTTTATCTGTTGCATCAAGCCAATTACTTGTTGCTTTTATTGTCCATTTATCATCTAAATTGCGACCAATTTCCATTTCCACACCATCAATTTCAGCTTCATCTACATTTACATAACTCTGATCATAATAACTACTACCTATTTGTTTTGTAGTAATTAAATTTTTAACATCATTATTGAAATATGTTAATTTACCAAAATTATTATCTTTTTCAGCTTCAAAACTGATATCCCATGAAGTAGATTTTTCTGGTTTTAAATCTGGATTGCCATAAACATTGACAGTTTGCCCGCCCATTGCACGATGCATTGCCATATATAATTCACTAATAGTTGGAGCTTTAAAGCCTTTACCCCAATTAGCCTTAATGCGACTATTATCACTGATAAAATATGTCGCACCTATTTTTGGTGTAACTTCCCCACCAAAAGAACTATCATGGTCATAACGCATAGATGGAATTACTAATAATTTATCATTCACTTGCCATTCATCTTGGATATATCCTGCCCAAGTATTTATTTCTTTATCTGAATAATATTTATTACTCACTATTCCATTTCCTGATTGACTTACTTGATGTACATTATCACCTCCATCACTCAAACGAGTACCTTCGACTTTATTTTGACGATATTCGCCACCAAATGTCAAAAGATGATTATCACTTAATTGCACAGTATTTTTACCTTCTATGCCCCAAAGCGTATAAGTGGATTTATCCCAATCATATTTTGGATACATTGAACCCAAAATATTTTCCATTGGTCCTGGGAAATTATTGCGATAATTATATAAATTATTTTCTTTATCCAATCTACTATAAAAAGTCCTAATCATATAATCACTATTATCAGTTTTGCCACTATAACCTAAACTATAATCATATCTTCTATAATCATACCATTCTTTTTTATCCTTACTAGTTTGAAAAACGCCTGTTGATGTATATTTATCAGCATAATCTGCCTTTGTATGCTCATTATAATAGCCAAGCGTCAAATCAATTTCTTTATCATTTCCTAAATCCCATGTTCCAGCAAAATTAAAATCTTGGATAGGGCCATAATAATTACTTCCTTCGTCTCCAGATTGCATATTTTTTCGTACATCACTAAAACGCATATCAAAAGTAGAACTAAAATTTCCTTGTTTTCCAAAATCTATATGATAATAATTATTTATAGCTTCTGATCCTGTAGAGATACCTACCATAACTGATGGCTCTTTTGATTTTTTAGTGATGATATTAATTACTCCACCTAAAGCATCTGAACCATATTGTGCTGAAGCACTTCCACGTACAATTTCAATACGTTCAATATTTGACAGACTCAAGCGACCTAAGGCATAAACATTTTGTGTGGCACTTGTATCCTCTCCAGCAAATCTTTTACCATCTATTAAAATTAAAGTATGATTTGTGCTCATTCCACGAATCATCACATTATGACCTGCCATACCTGCTGAAGTTACATCTACATTAGCTGCCAAACGAAGTGCAGAATAAACATCTGTTGCTCCTAATTGTTCAATATCTTCTTTAGTAATTACTTCTACAGTTTGCGGTACAGCTTTTACTTCCTCTTGAGTTCGTGTCGCTGTAACTACTACATCTGGTGTAACTATCACGTCATTATTTTGTATATCTTGTGCATATACTGGACTTGATAAACCTAATAACACTGATAAAGTCAATAAAGTTTGTTGTTTTTTTGTAGATAATCTCATTATATTAACTCCTTTGTATGTAATTGTTTATATTAACAATAATCATTATCATTAATATAAACAGATTAAACGTATTATTTGCTTTTCTTTAGCTATGAATATTTTTTATTTAAAAAATAATCTCTGCTCCTACACGCCAAATTCTGCCTTCTAAATAAATATCTCCTATTTTTTTATCTCCAATATTATCTACACCTGCATAAACTCGTCCACTTCGACCATCATCAAAAGCGAATTTTTTATTTACTACAAAATTTAAAGTATTATAATCATAATTTTCATTAGCATAATGATAATTACTTACCCAAGAATTCCAAAGCTTAGCACTATATCCATTAATATCATTATCATCATAATTTAATTCTAAAGTGGAAATATTATCGGCTGTCGCAGATACTTTTTCCCCATCACTATCTTTAGCATTGAGCCAATTACTAGTCGCTCTAATAGACCAATTGTCATTAAATTGGCGACCTACTTCAAATTCTACGCCATCAGTTTTGGCATCTTGAGCATTGATAAATGTATTTTTTCCATTTACCTTATCATATGTTATTAAATTATCATATTTACTATTAAAATAATTTAATTTCAACCAATTATTATCTTTTTCAGCTTCAAAACCCAGTTCCCATGTAGTAGCTTCTTCTGGTTTCAAATCTGGATTTCCATATATCGTAGTAAAACCATGATCTTGCCCAGCATATAATTCCACTAAATTCGGAGCTCTCCATGATTTACCCCAATTCGCTTTTATACGACTATTATCACTTAGAAAATAAGTTGCACCTAATTTAGGTGTCGTTTTTCCGCCAAATTGTTCATCATGGTCATATCTTACTGCTGGAATAAATAAAATTTTATCATTTATGAACCATTCATCTTGAATATATCCAGCATAAGCAGAATTGTCCTTGCTATTACCTTCACCTAAAGCTAAGATTGGGCCTTCTACACCTATATTTTTATATTCAACACCATAAGTTAATAAATGCTCATCTCCTGCTTGTACTGTATTTTTAGCTTCAATACCTAAAGTATCAAATGTATTTTGTTTATAACTATTATTTTTACTGCCCTTATATTCTTCCTTATCATATCGATTATAATAAGCTCTAATCATATAATTACTATTATCGCCTTTTCCATTATAAGCTATACTATAATCTTGATTTGTCTTATCATAATTTGCAGAACTTTTGCCCATTCCCATAGAAGAATAATCTGTTATTTTCTTTGATTTTTCATCATAATAACCTATATAAAAATCTAAATTATTACTATCATCAAATGCATACGTTCCACTAAAATCATAATTTGTTCTAGGACCAAAATAATTCGTTCCTGTGCCACCGACAAATTCACGTTTACGATATTTAGCAAAATTAGCATTCACTACCCCATTGAATTTACCTTGCTGACCTAAATCAAAACGATAATAATTATTCATGACATCAGTTCCTGTATTTGCTCCTACAGTTACAGATTGTTCTTTGGATTTTTTCGTAATAATATTGATTACTCCACTTTCAGCATCTGCACCATATTGAGCGGAGGCTGCACCTCTAACAATCTCAATGCGTTCTACACTAGATAAATTTATCTTATCTAAATCAAAAGCTCCTCTAGTCATTGATGAATATTCATTTGACATTCTTCTACCATCTAATAATACTAAAGCACCTGCATTTTTCCCACGAACCATCAATCTATGACCTGCACCTATTTGAGAAACATCAACATTTGTTGCCAATTTCAAAGCAGAATAAATATCTGCTGCTCCTAATTGTTCAATATCTTCACTTGTGATGACTTCTACTGCATTAGGTACAGCTTTCACTTCTTGTTGAGTTTTCGTAGCTGTTACCACTACATCTGGTGTTTGGATTACTTCGCTGGCTTGCGTGCAACTTGTCAATCCCATCAATATAGATAAAGTTAAAAGTGTAGATTTACGTTTTTTTGTTAGCATTACTCGTCTCCTTTATTATAAAATCAATTCCTATTAATAATAATCATTATCATTCATACTTTAAAAATTATGGCAGTTATCAAAATTAATCATAACTGCCTTATTTTATTTATACATTTAACCTTGTGCTGCTATTGGCTGAACTTCAAAAGATTTTTTGCCCATCAATAATTGTTGTGTAAGTTCTATTATTGTCTGTGTGATATTATTTTGCCAAAATTGACCAGCAATCGTCATTTTATAAGTATGACCACATTTTTCAAATAAGCCATATTCCACCCAAATATTGAGTACTTCTTCTAATTGTAAAAGTTCTTCACTATATACTTGAGCTAATTTTTGTATATTTACCATACAATTTTCAGTCTGTGCTTGAATATCCTTAAATAAAACTTTGCCTTCTGCTTCTTTTGTTAAAACCATCAATGGCCATTTTCCTTCATCAATAGCATTCATATAACGCTGTAAATCTCTATTTAAAAACATAGAAATATCTCCTACAAAACCGCCAGCCCCTGAACCAAATGGTATCACATCAGCTCCTGATTTTGCCAAAGTATTATACATACTGCGTTCACGATTTGTTTTTGCCCAATGACAGACACTCAATCGCTTATAAGCTAATTCATCTAAATATGAAATAGCTGCTTCTAAATATTTTGCCTGTTGTTTTGTCGTTGCCGCAGGTGGTATTTTGCCATTATCTATTGCTTTTTTTAATGCAGATTGTTCAAACACATTTAATTGATACAAATCCATACCATCAATTGGCAAACTATCTGCTATTTTTAAATCATTTACAAAGTTATCCACATCTTGAGCAGGTAAACCATAAATTAAATCTATGATTAATACTGCTTGATTATAACTTGCAGCTCGTTTGAGATTTTCAATAACAGTTTCTTTATCATCTTTGCGTCCCATACTTTGACGAATAGCTGTATCAAAAGATTGTACACCCACAGATATGCGATTTACACCATGTTTAAACCATACTTGCAATTTTTCATCAACTAAATCATGTACACGAGCTTCCATAGTTATTTCGCAATCATTAGCAAGTGGCAATACTTCATTCATAGTTTTTAATAATCTATCTGCATTATATGGCGATAATGTAGATGGTGTTCCTCCACCAAAAAATACAGCATTAATCACACTATCTTGTACATATTTATATTCTTTTGCCATCAATAATTGCTTGATTAATCTATCTACATACATGGTTTCGCGTTCTTCATTAGAATAATTCTGGAAAAAACCACAGTATAGACAAATTTGACTGCAAAAAGGAATGTGTATATATACTGCTTTCTTTTTACTTTTATCTCCTTTTCTTTGCATATATTCAAGCCAAATTTCTTGCTGTTTTATAGGTGGTACCATCTGTCCATTTGCCCCTGGATGAACTACTCTTTTTTTGCTAAAAGTCTCCGTCAAAGGCTGACAAGATTTTTCCCCTATCATCATCTTATATTGTTCAGTTGATAGATTATCTAATATTTCTCTTATTTTGCTCATAAATTCATTTCACCACTCATTTTTGCTTTAATCTCACTAAATACTTTCTTTGCATTAGCCAAATCTTGCTCATCAGGGTGTGTACTAGCTTTGCGATGACGTTCCAAACGCTTTTCATCTACTGCATGAAAATTTTCTTTAGAAACTTTCGTGCCAAACATTTTTTTCATTGCCTCTAATAATTTAGGATCAATCTTTCCTTGGCAGATAAATCTCCCCATAATCTCATTAGAACTATCTAACATATCTATACCATTTTGCAAACTAGTTTTTGCATGTTCTGAATCTGGTTCAGCTCCTAACGTAGCATATACAGCCACTTTACTATTACGAATGGATTTCAAAAATTTACTAGCTTTTGCATCAGCTGTTCCTTTGTCCACCCAAAAACCTACAACAACTAAATCATAACCTGTAATATCAGGATTATCTTCTACTTTATAAATATCACAATTCGGAGCTAAAACTTCGGCAATAGCTTCTCCTACCATTTTTGTATTACCTGTTAAACTAGAATAAACTACTATTGATTTCATTTTTTATCTCCTTCTTTTCTATAAAAAATATATCTTTACTCAAATTATAATCTAAATTTATCTTAAACACACTAAAATTTAAAACTTTTTATTTTATATCAATTAGATTATTCATTATAATTTTTTAATTGATATCTACTAATTACCAACAAGATTAATGTGATAATTATTAAATAAATCATATCTAACAAACTATACATACTAAATACTTCTGTACGTAATAAATTATTCGCTAAAGTCAATGGCAAAATCCCCACTACAATCTGCAACCAATCCGGCAAATTATACAACGGAAAAAATGTACCACAGAAGAAAGTCATCGGTGTAATTATAAAATTTATCACTGAAGATAACGCATCTGGATTTTTGATCCAAAGACCTATGGCAATCCCTAAAATACCAAAGCAAAAGGCAGATAATAAAATCCCTAAAAAGCCCCAAAGGTTCAACATCGGCACATCAAAAAATACCATAGCTATGATATAGATAATACCTCCAGCTATAAAGCCACGAGTAACTCCAGCTAAAGTGATGCCTAATATAACTTGAAAAGCAGAAATCGGACTCAATAATAATGTCTGGAATGTTTTAAAATAAAATCTTCCCACACTTACTGATAATGCTGTCTGTTGAAAAGCATTCATCATGACTGTTATCGATAACATTCCCTTTGCCAAAAAAGGTAAATAACCACCATGGATATTATTCATTACAGGTCCAATCCCCATGCCAAAGGCAAATAAATAGATTATCGGAAACATCACCGCTGAAAAAATATATCCTAATTTTCCCATCTTCTTTTGCAAAAGTGCCATTTCACGCATATATACTGCTAAAAAATTCAAAATCAATAAGCCTCCTTACCGATAAATCGTAAAAAAGCTTTTTCTAAAGTTATATCTTCATTTTCATCTTTTTGCATTATCTGCTTTATTTTTTCTACTTCATCTATCGCCAATAATTCTCCTTGTTTTAAAATAGCGATTTTATCACAAAGATATTCCGCTTCTTCCATATAATGAGTAGTGATAATTACACTTATCCCCATATTTTTTAATTTTTTTATTTCTTGCCAAATATCATATCTCACATCAGGGTCTAATCCCACACTTGGTTCATCTAACAATAAAATTTTAGGCTTTACTAATAAGGCTCTAGCAATCATTGCTTTTCTAGCCATACCGCCAGATAGTTTCTCAATCTTTCTATCTTGCCAAGTATTCATTTCAAATTGAGATATTATTTTTTCCACTTCATATTTATAATTTTTCACCTTATACAAACGAGCATAATATAGCAAAGCTTCTTTAACAGAAAATTCTCTTTCCATATTATTATCCTGCATGACAAAACCTAGTTGAGACTTTATCTTTGCCCTTTCTTTATCAACCTCAATCCCTAAAATATCAAGCCTACCTGAATTTGCTCTGCTTAAACCAGATATTATCTTCATCATACTCGTTTTACCAGCACCATTAGGACCTAAAAGCCCCAATATCTCGCCTTCTTCAAGTGTGAAACTTATATCTTTTAAAATAATTTTATCCTTAATTTGTTTATTTATCTTATTTAAACTTAAAACCTGCACTAATTTTTCTCCCCTTGTTTTACATCATAAGGGAAACAAACTAAATGTTTTTGTCCATTTTGTTCTAAAGACATGACTGACGTTTCTACATCATATAAATCACAAAGTATTTTTTCTGTAAATACATCTTGCACCAAACCTTCAGCAAAAATCTTGCCTTTTTTCACCGCTACTAAGCGATGACTATATCTAGCAGCATGGTTTAAATCATGCAAGACCATAATCACTGTGATTTTTCTCGTTTCATATAATTTATATACTAAATTCATCAAATCCAATTGATGTTTTACATCTAAATACGTAGTCGGTTCATCTAATAATAAAATCTCTGGGTTTTGAGCTATTGCCATTGCTAGCCATGCTCTTTGACGTTCGCCACCAGATAAAGTATCTAATCTTCGATATCGCATATGTGATGTATTTGTCTGCGTCAATGCCTCTTCGATTTTTTCTTCATCAATTTTATTTGGCGAAGAAAATAATCCTTGATGTGGCATTCTACCATAACAGACTAAATCATAAACAGTCATATCCATTGGAGCCGTTGAAGATTGTGGCAATATCGACATCTTGCGTGCTATATCACCAGGTTTCATTTTTTGAATGTCTTTTCCTTCTAATAAAACAGTCCCATGTGTAGGCTTTAATAATCTACCTAAAGATTTTAATAATGTTGATTTTCCTGAACCATTTGGGCCAATAATACTTATTATCTCTGATTTATCTACCTTGAAATTCAATTTATCAGCAATGATTTTTTGCCCATATTGCAATGTAAGTTTATCTGCTTGTAAAATCATCTCTTTTGCATTCCCCTTTTCAATAAATAAAGGAAAAACGGTGCACCAATAAATGACATAAATACACCTACAGGCACCTCTATCGGACTAAAAGCAGTCCTTGCCACTGTATCCGCTACAATAAGTAAAATCCCACCAAAAATAGCTGAACTTGGCAATAAATAGTTAAAATCAGAACCCACTACTAAACGCATCATATGTGGCACTATAAGACCAACAAATGTGAGCATACCTGCTACACTTACAGCAGAAGCAGCTAATAAAGCCGCCAGCGTAACGAGGAAAAATCTTGTAGCTTCCACTCGTGTTCCCAAACTTTTTGCTACATCATCACCTAATTGCAAAGCATTTAACAATTTACTGCTGATACTCACACCTACTAAACCAATGATAGTATATGGCAAAATCATAGTTACATGCTTCCATGAAGCACCTGAAAAACCACCTGCCATCCAATTCACTGTACCTTGAATTTTATCGGAGAAAAATACCATCAAACATGTCATACCGCCAGCAAAAAATGCTGAAACTGCCACACCAGCTAAAATCAATTTAAGTGGCTGAATACCATCTTCCCATGCCAATGCAAATAAAATTAAAGTCGCTATCATCGCTCCTACAAAAGCTACGATTGGCACCATATTCGTATATTCAGGTAAAATAATCATGACTACCATAGCAGCAAGACCAGCCCCTGCTGATACCCCAATAATACCTGGATCTGCCAATGGATTTTTCAATACACCTTGTAATATACAGCCTGCAATAGCCAAATTTATACCAGCAAACATCGCTGTAAGCACTCTAGGAATGCGAATGTGATATAAAATTCTATAGCTTTCTGTATTTTGAACACCTACAAACACATTATATAAATCGCTAAATGATGTATTTGCTGTACCTATAATCACGCTGATAAATAAAACTGCTACCAACAAAATCAGTCCCAAAAACATCACTAAATTGCGTTTTTTACTTCTAGGATCTTTTATCTTTTCACTTATACTAGCAATAGCCATTACCATACCTCATATTTTTTATTCTTGTAAATATAAATCATCTGCCAATATATTTATCGCTTTAGCTATATTAGTACCAGGATTTACAGCAAATAACTGATATGGTAATACATATACTCTATTATTTTTCACAGCAGATATATCTTGCCACAAAGGATTTTGCCCTAAATTTTCATCTATACTATTTTTTACTGCCTCCACATCACCATGAGTTACTACAAATATCGCCTCTGGATCTTGTGTAGCAATATATTCCATTCCTAATGGAATATAGCCACTATCTTTTGCTACAGAATCCACATTATCTGCTATATTATTACCACCTAAGCGTTTTAATAAATCTCCTGTAAATGATTTACTTGTTGCCATGCTAAAGCTATCTGTCGTTCCCCAAATTATCAGACTTCTTGGAGCTGTTTTATTTTCTGCTCTAGCAATCGCTTTTTCATAATCAGCTTCTATTTCCTTGATTTTTGCTTGAGCGATTTCATCTTCTCCTGTCAATTCTCCATAAAAACCTAAAGTGGATATCACATCTTCATATGTGTCTAAAGATTTAATCAACACAGGAATATTAGCTTTCTCTAAAGTAGGAATTAATTGCTGATGAAAAGGTACATTTACACCAATTACTAAATCAGGTTGTAATTTCAAAATAGTTTCTACACTAGGATTATGAATTACACCGATTTGCTCTATATTTTTTGTTCCTTCTTTAACTTCATCACTCAAAGCTTCTGAAGTAGGTTTTCCCACTATTGTATTAGTCTCTTTACCACCAGCATAATAATATAAATCTAAATGAGAAGCATTTAATAATACTACACGTTTAGGATGTGTTGGTATTGTTACCTCTCTACCTGTGCTATCTGTAACGACTCTTGTTGAGCTGATATTATTTGTATCTCCTTCATGTGAGCGAAAGCCTAAAAACAATCCGCCAATAGCTATCAAACAAATAATGCCAAAGATTACTTTTCTCAAATAGCCACTCATATTTTCACCTCTTTATTTTTCAATCAACTTTTTATACAAATTTTATTTACATCTTTGCCAATTTTACTTATACAACTACATTTAGGACATTTTATTTCTACATATTTAACATTTCCATAAAAAAGCAATCTATTACATCGCTTACATCTATGTTCTGGTAATTTAGTTAACGTTTTTTTTTCGTCTTTTTTTTCATCATCTATAATAATATTTTCGATTTCTTCTTGTTTTAATATAACTTCTTGCATCAAAAACAGCTCTTTTCTCAATATCAATTCAAATAAAAATTAACAGGAACATTCATACTAATACTTTCACCTAAACCATGACTAAATGGACATGCACTATATACTGCATTTAAAGCAGCCTTATCTAAATTCCCATTAACGCTAGAAACTACACCTACACTGATTAAATTTCCATTTGCATCAATAGTTACATTAATAATTACTGTGCCTTGCTGATTTAATCTAACAGCTGCATACGGATAAGATTTATGATTTTCCACAGCTTGAGCAAATCTACTTGCTACACTATATCTATCTTCTGTAACATTTGCTCCGCCACTAGCTCTTCCATTATTGCCACCAGCCATGCCTTCTGCTGTGCCACCACTTCCACTGCCACTGTTTTTATTTTCGCTACCAGAAAAATTCTCACCATCTCCCTGACCAATACCGTCACTGATTACTTGCGTATCATCTTCTGATATTGTATTTGTTATATTATTGGAAGCTGGTAAAATTCCATCTTCTGCACTAATTTCATCTTTTTCAATCTGCTTATTTTCTACATTATTTATTTGTTTTATATCTTTATTTTGATTTACTTCATTATTTTTATTCCTGATATTTTGATTATCATTATCACTATTATGTTTAAAAATATTTTCTATATCTCTACTAAATGAATTAAATGATGATTTTTCTTGAGCTTTCGCTATCTGTTCTGGTGTGTCCGCTAGATTGACTGTAATCAATTCTTCTTTTGGTCTTTGTATCTCTTGATGAAAGCCTGCTACCATAGCACCAATGGTTATGACTACTATAAAATGAAAAACAAATGATATTGAAAAAGATTTTTTCCAAATATGTTTTTTCATTGACTATTTCTCCTGAGTAGCTATGGATAATTTTGTTACACCTGCACTCTTGATTTCATCCATCACTTTGATTACTTTTCCATGTTCTACATTCTCATCTGCTCTTAAAATCACAGGAGTATCTGCCTTATCAGCTAATTGTTCCACTCGTGGTTTTATTTCTTCTATGCCCACCACAGTATCACCTATACTGATTGTGCCATCTTTCATTAGTGTGATAGCCACTGGCTTTGGTGCTTCTTGATGACTAGAAGATGCTACTGGCAAATTCACAGGCATGGATTTTTGATAAACCATTTGCAAAGTACTAAATAAGAAAAACACCATCAAGAAAAATATAATATCAATCATCGGTATAATCATCAATCGTGGTGGTCTTGCCACGCGATTACTACGTATATTCATTATTATTTACCTCTTGCCTTACTAATCACTACAGTACAAACATTTTCTACATCAGTTAAAACACTATCTAAGCGATTGCTAAAATAACTATGCACAATCAATGCTAACACAGCGACGCAAAGACCAGTAGCAGTCGCGATTAATGCCTCACCTACACCACCAGTGATTAATGCAGGATTATCCCCAGCAACATCTAATACTTTAAAAGAACTAATCATCCCCACCACTGTACCTAATAAACCTAACAGCGGAGCCATTGTAACAATAGTATCTAAATAATTTAAATTTCGTTTTAAACCATTTGCTCTAACAGAAATATATTCCTCAAAACTTTCCTTCATTGACATGGGACACTCACGATATTTTAAGCCTATCGCCAATACATCACTGACAAAGCAACGATTATTAGCACATACTTTTTCTGTTTCTTGCCAATTACGCTCTTTAGCTAAAGCTAAAATTTGTTGAGCCATATCTTTATTATCGCCACAAGTCCTCTTATAATAAATAAAACGCTCAATACCAATAGCAACAACTAAAATAGAACAAGCTAAAAGCGGATACATCACCCAACCACCATGATGAAATAATTCTAATGCACTAATAATAAAATCCAATTTAAACGCACCTTTCTCTAAATAATAATCTTCATTAAAAAGATAAAACTCCATAGAATAAATCTAAAATAAAATTTTCCTATGCTCTAAATAAAGATAAATATACACAAAAAATTTTATTTAAAAATATATTCTATGGAGTTCTAGACTCTCTTTTAAAAATTACATAAACAATTATATTGAAAACAATTCTCATTGTCAAATATTTTATGAACAATTTTTAAATCTATTCAATTTTATTTTTTAGTACATTCTAACCATTCTTGATAAATATACTCTTTCAATCTATTGAAAGTATCATTATCTTTTTTACCTACAGCTTTTCCTTCAAATTCTGTAGCACGAATACACAAATCACCAGAACTACTTACAATTACTTCATCAGCATTGATTAATTCATCTACTGTAAAAGGTCTTTCTTCTATTTCAATATTCAATGCTTTACATGCTTTTAATAAATGTGCCCTAGCAATACCAGGTAAAATATATTCATCAGCAGGATGAGTGATGAATTTTTTATCTTTAATTATATGCACATTACTATGAGCACATTCTGTAACTATATCACCGCGATGAAATACAGTTTCATCACAATTATTTTCCTTAGCATGCTGATAAGCTACTACACTAGGAATTAAATTCAAAGTCTTAATATTACAATGTAAAAATCTTGTATCTTCCATAGAAGTCAATTTATATTCTTTATCTTTATCTGTTATTTCTTCTGGGCAAATTGTTATCCATAAATTAGCTTTTTGCTCTTTATCATAATTATGACTTCTAAGACCGTTGCCACCACGAGTAGCTTGCCAATATACAAACAATTCATCATCATCTAATTTTTGTACTAATTCATTCAATAAACCTTTTAAATACTCTTTAGTAAATCCTAAATTGATATTTAATAATCTAGCGCTATTAAAAAATCTATCAACATGTTCATCAATAGCCATGATTTTATAATTTCTAGCGCAAGTGGCATCATATACACCATCGCCAAACCAATGGGAACGATCTGACATAGGTATCATTATTTTATCAATTTCATCATATTTTCCATTATAATAACCTAAAGTTTTCATAAAAAATCTCCTTTAATTAGACAAAGACCCGAAGATTACTATTAAAATATATACATAAAATTAATAGAAGTCTTCGGGTTTTTATTTCACTAAATTATGCTTCTTGCGCTTCTTGTTTGCAAATAACAACAATATCTTTTATTTCAGCACGGAAAAAGTCTGCTACACGATATGTATTGCTTTCATAAAAAGAAATACAATCAGAACCAGGTAAAGATGTAGCGTCATGATCTCTAAAAATTGTAGGTTCTCCTACATATTCTCTACCATCATTACAAATAACTCTTACAATGTGACCTTTGTATTGTTTAAAATCTTCATTAAACATGCACAATCGCTCCTTAAAACTTTGATTATTATAATTTTACCTTATACCATCTTTATTATCAACTATTAAACAATTATTTACAATATTTTATAATTTAGTATAATATTATATACGTTGTTTTTCCAACAAAGGAGTAGTTTTATGCAAAAATATTTAGATATACTCAAAAACTCAGCTTTATTTTCTGGTATTGATACAAAGGATTTAATCAATATGTTCAAATGCCTTTTGATGAACATAAAAACTTATGAGAAAAATTCTTATATACTCAAAGCCTCCGAACCACTCGTTGAAGTAGGTATAATTTTAAAAGGTAGAGTAAATATTATCAAAGAAGATTATTGGGGCAATCGAACAATTCTCACTACGCTTTCAACAGGCGATTTATTTGGTGAAAGTTTTGTTTGCACAAATATTAACAATAATTGTTTTAGCATTGTAACTGCTGAAAAAGCTGAAATTATGTTTTTAAACTATCAAAAAATAACTTCACCTTGTCAATTTGCATGCAATTTTCATTCAAAAATTATTCAAAATATGCTTTTACTCATAGCTAAAAAAAATATACAATTAACAACAAAGATAGACCATTTAAGCAAAAAAACAACTCGTGAAAAAATCTTATCCTATCTATCTAGCGAAGCTTTAAAAAACAATAGTAATTCCTTTACCATTCCTTTCAATAGACAAGAACTTGCAGATTTTCTTTCTGTTGAAAGAAGTGCTATGTCTGCTGAATTATCACGCATGCAAAAAGATAAACTAATTACTTATCACAAAAATAATTTTACTTTATTATAATTTTTATTAAATGATTAAAATTTAGGAGTAATCACATGTTTAAATCTTTACGTTGGCTTATAAAATTTAGAAAAAATTTCCAAAATCTAAAAAAACATTATCAAATAATCATCTATGCTACTAAAAAAGACTTTGCTTATTATCAAAAAAAACAAAGTTTAAGCGATTATCAAATGGAAGAAGTGCTTTTTTATATAGCACGAATGCAAGATTATCATCAAAAAATCTCATCTATGTCACTTCTTCAAGCTGGCATCACTAAAAATAGAGATTTTCAAACTTATATTGGTTTATTCAAAAAGAATATGTTTAAATGCAATGAAATTTTAATGATAGGCGCTCGCCATGAATTATTGAGATTTCAACAAGATATAGATTTTCTAATCAATGATAAAAGCCATGATTTATTCAAGCATCTAAGCCCAGATATTCAAACAGCTTTTATTAATATTTATAAATTAACACATAACACCATAAAATCTATAGATGAAAACAATTTAAGAAATTTTGCTCAATATAAATATAAATTAGATATATTTCTAGAAAAACTTAATAAACGCCTATCTCCGCAAAAATATAATACACTTTTCAACGAAATCAACAGACTTCAACAAAAATCTTAACTAAAAAATTAAAAACTAAATATATAATCAACTAAATAATAAGTTTATAAGAAGTAACTATATGTTACTTCTTTTTTTTATGCAGATTTTATCGATTTTTTCTCTTGACTTCAACATAATTTAATGTATAATAATTGGTACTACCAATTATTCAAATAGATAGGGGTACACATTTGGAAGATAGAGGTTATATCTTAGTTTTAGAATATATCAAGGAATTAATCATTTCTGGTAATCTCAGTGTTGGTGATAAACTCCCTACTGAACGTAAATTATCTGAAACACTTTCTCTAAGTCGCAATACTATCCGTGATGCAATTCGCATTATGGGAAGCATGGGTTTTATTGAAAGCCGTCAAGGTTCTGGCAATTATTTATCTAATAAAATCAGTGGCAATATCTCCGCCACTATAAATTTTATGTTACTTTTAGAGCAATCTAATTTTACTGAAATCAATCAAATCAGACGTGCCATTGCCTTAGAATGTTTTCGCCATGTTTTTACAAAATGCACTGATAGAGAAATAAAATTGCTACAAAAAGTAGTAACAAAAATGGAGCAATGTCATCGTGAAAGCCACTATGACAAATTATTTCATGATATTATTTTACATATCTCTCAAAACAAATTAATGATTAGCATGATGAATGCACTTTCTAATGTATGTTGTACATTAATTGATAATATTTTTTCCAGCGCTACAGCTGAAACAAAAAATACAATTATCAATTCACACAAAGAAATTCTAAATTGCATCATCAATCGCAATGAATTAGCTGGTTATGCAGCTATTAATCACCATTACGATTTAGTTGATAAAGAAATATTAAAATGGAAGGCGGTTCTTTAAGTGAAATTACTTGAACAATTTGGTATTATCTTAACTTTAACTTTTATCGTTGAAACTTTTAAGGAACTCGTTCCATTACCTGTTCCCTCTAGTGTTTATGGCTTAGTTTTAATGCTTTTACTTTTAAAATTCAAAATTCTAAATATCTCTGCTATCAAAGATGCTAGTAAATTATTAATCGAAACTATGCCTATCATGTTCATTCCTGCTGCTGTTGGACTTTTAAATGCATGGAATGTAATTCGTGATTTATTAATTCCTTTGACCTTAGTAGTAAGCTTAACTACTGTTATTGTAATGGTTATTTCTGGTCATATAACACAATTTATTATTGTATCTAGTAAGAAGAAAAAAGGAGCTTGCTAATTAAATGTTACAGGATCTTATCTTTAATTCAGCTTTATTTGGTTTGATTATTAGCTTATTAGCCTATGAAATAGGTTTGCGCATAAAACGTAAATTAAAAATTGCCATTTTCAATCCTTTGTTAATAGCAATAGGTCTTATAATCATTTTTTTAGTAACCTTCGATATTGATTATGAAGAATATAATCGAGGCGCTAAATATTTAGGTTATTTATTAACACCAGCTACAATCTGTCTTGCTGTTCCTTTATATGAACAACTAGAAGAATTGAAAAAAAACGTAAAAGCTATCATGGCTGGTATCATTTCTGGTGTAATCACTAGTATGAGTTGTATTTTAGCTTTATCTATTTTATTTAGCTTTAGTCACACAGAATATGTAACACTTTTACCAAAATCTATCACAACTGCTATAGGTATTGGTATATCTGAAGAATTAGGTGGTATCGTTACTATCACTATTGCTGTTATCATCATCACTGGTGTATTCGGCAATATGACTGCTGAATATATCTGCAAAGTATTTAAAATTTATGAACCTGTAGCCAAAGGTGTAGCAATCGGTTCATCTGCTCATGCTATGGGAACTGCAAAAGCAATTGAAATGGGCCCTATTGAAGCTGCTATCAGTAGCTTAACTATTGCCGTAGCTGGTATTGTTACTGTAATTGCTGTTTCATTCTACGCAACTTTATTATAAATTTTAAAATTTATAATAAAACAAAAAATAACACCTTAAAATAATCTTTTAAGGTGTTATTTTTTCTATATGATGAATTGTCAATCCAAGTGCGACACTTCTTTTAAAAATAAATTAAATGGATT